>JAEEGL012557181.1_pt1 | contig 55351 bp, 48 predicted proteins | sample 9134231 | NCBI WGS metagenome assembly JAEEGL01 (sample SAMN16246548, study PRJNA631951) | gut metagenome | biome: gut microbiome; feature: rumen; material: fiber-attached | host: Bos | place: Iran: Karaj | collected 2018-10
ACTTGATCCCGTTTATGCCAAGAACATCGGAGTTGATATAGATAATCTGTACATTTCGCAGCCCGACAACGGAGAGCAGGCACTTGAGATCGCCGAGACTATGGTAAGATCCGGCGCTGTCGATATCGTTGTTGTCGACTCGGTTGCCGCACTTGTTCCCAAGGCGGAGATCGACGGAGATATGGGAGATTCCCATGTCGGACTCCAGGCGAGGCTTATGAGCCAGGCACTCAGAAAGCTCACAGCGGTCATCAGCAGGTCAAACTGCGTTGTAGTATTTATTAACCAGCTTCGTGAAAAGGTCGGGGTGATGTTTGGAAATCCTGAGACTACTACCGGCGGACGAGCGCTGAAGTTCTATTCTTCCGTCAGACTTGACGTAAGGCGTATAGAATCCATCAAGCAGGGCGGCGAGGTAATCGGCAACAGGACCAGAGTTAAAGTCGTTAAGAATAAAGTGGCTCCTCCTTTCAAAGAGGCTGAATTCGATATTATGTTCGGTGAAGGCATCTCCGTAGCGGGAGACATTCTTGATATGGCTTCCGACGCGGATATTATTGTGAAATCCGGAGCATGGTACGCATATAACGGCGATAAGATCGGTCAGGGCCGTGAAAATGCGAAGCAGTATCTCAAGGATAACCCGGAGATCTGCGCAGAGATCGAGAAAAAGGTACGTGAACACTACGGACTCAGCGCCACAGGCTCTGAGGCATCGGCTGAAACTACCGAAGCAGCGGATAAACCGGCTTCAAAGACCGGAAGATCAAAGGCGGCTTCCGAAGATAAATAATTACTTTAAGGAGAAGTGTTAAATGACGATAACGCAGATCCTTCCCATAGATAAAAAGCGTAGCCGTATATGGCTTGATGAGGAGTTCGCCTTTGTGCTGTACAAAGGCGAACTCCGTCGCTTTAACATGGGGGAAGGCGGGCAGCTCAGTGAAAAAGATTTTCATACCATCACGGAAGAGATCATACCCAAAAGAGCAAAGCTCAGGGCAATGAATCTTCTCAAAAGCCGTTCCTACTCGGAAAATCAGCTTAGGAGAAAGCTTGAGGAGGGATACTATTCAGAGGATATTATCGATGACACCGTGGACTATCTCTACAGCTTCGGCTATCTTGATGACGGGCGTATATGTGAGGAATACATACGTATTCATCTTCAGGATAAAAGCCGCATGCGCATCCGCATGGATCTTCTCGGAAAGGGGATATCTGCGGAAAAGATAGATGATGCTTTCAGAACCTGCTCAGAGGAGGGCTTTGTTCAGGACGAGATCATTCAGGCAGTTAGGCTCCTTGAAAAGAAAGGATATGATCCGGGGAAGCACTACGAGCGTGGCGAGATAATGAAGTTTTATGCATTTCTGGCCAGAAAAGGCTTTTCTTCCGAAACTATAAGGTCGGCAATTAAAAATATTGATGAATCGGACATCTTTGGTGTAGAATAACTTTTGTGCATTTCAGCATATATATTTCAAGGGTAGGTGACGAAAATGTCCGGAACAGATAAAAAAAGATCAAGAGAGAATGCATTCATATCGAGGTGCGCATACGGACTTGCGGATATTTACGGAGGAGGTGCGTTTGTTGTAATAAGCACATTCTTTACCGTATTTATGACCAAGGCGCTGGGCATGTCCACAGCACTTGCGGGTACTATACCACTCATAGGCAGGATTTGGGATGCAGTTACCGATCCGATCATGGGAAATATTGTTGACAGGACAAAATCACGCTTTGGATCAAAAAGGTTTTATATCCTGATAGGAAGTGTTATATCGGCTATAACCTTTGCACTTTTATGGATAGATCTGAATACGGGAAGCATGGCGGCTAAATATGCCTTCTATGTGGCGATGTATATGTTGTTTTCGACGGGCTTTACAATTGTTATGGTTCCCTATAACGGATTGCTGCCCGACATGATTGATGACTATACACTCCGCTCAAAGTTTTCATCGGTAAGAACGGTCTTTTCAACATTTGGAGCGATAATAGCCGGACTTATACCTACGATCCTTATTAAAGATAACACCAAGCCGACTCAGTATTTTGTTGTTGCTTTGATATTTGCCGCAGTATTCCTCATTTGTATCCTGCTTTCGTTCTTCGGCACATGGGAAAGGGTAAAAGAGCCTGTAAAGCTTTCGCTTTCACAGAGCTTTACGCAATCCTTTACGGTATACAAGAGCAAGGTTTTCAGACTTCTGGTCGCAATCTTTATCTTTGGACAGGGTGCTGCGGATTTCGTTACGGGACTTGCTGTATACTATGTCGATGACGTTTTGAACGCATATGGCGGCGGAAGATTTACCATACTTATGGGTGTGATACTTGTTGCACAGTTCTTCGGTACAATAATCTTTTCGTTTGTCATGCCCAAAACTTCAAAGAGATTTCCGATCCTTGTCGGATTCCCTATCAGGATCATCGCAACACTGCTTCTGTTTACCGTATCCAGAGAGAATGCGCATGAAGTATACCTTTTTGGAAATATATCCTGCTTTACCGTGATGCTTGTCCTTACATTTATAATCGGAATGGGAATGGCGGCATCCTCCGTGAGCATTTATGCTATCCTTTCCGATATGGCCGATGTGGATGAACTGATAACCGGTATCAACAGGCCCGGAACGGTTTCCGGCATGGCTACTTTTGTCAGAAAGATTGCAACCGGATTCAGCTCCACTATAATAGGCCTGCTGCTTGCCATGGTAGGATATGACGAGATAGCGGCAAATCAGGGAATAAGGCAGTCGGCTGTTGTGCAGATGGGTATCACTCATATATATATCTGGGTTCCGATACTGTTCATGGCACTTACGATAGCATTTGCTGTTGTATTTCCAATGGGGCGGAAGGAATTTGAAGTTATCAAAAAAGAAATTGCCCGCAGAAAGGGAGAGGATGCTTCTCAGACCACCGAGGAAGAGATACGTATCTGCGAGAAGGTTACGGGATTTCCTTACTCTAAGCTCTGGGACAGGGAAAATGCACTTAAAATCAAAGGTTATTACAGATAGAATGTTCAGCTTTTACAGATAGCCTTTCTTTTCACTTGACATAAATCAAAGATAACATTAGAATAATAATGTTGTACTATGAAAATTTAATAAGGAGGTGCTCCTGTAATGCCTATGCAAATTCCTTTGATCGCATTTATCGGGATTCTTCTTGGTGCCATATTAGTTACTGCCGTTATTGCAGTGCTTATAACGTCCAACTACCTCAAGAAATCGGCTTCCAGAACCATTGGATCAGCTGAGGACAAGGCCCGCGAGATAATCGATGAAGCATTAAAGACTGCTGAGAATGACAAGAGGGAAGCCGCTCTTAAAGCGAAGGAAGAATCAATCCGCATTAAGAACGAAACTGACCGTGAAGTCAAAGAGCGTCGCGCTGAAGTATCTAAGAGCGAACACAGGATCCAGCAGAAAGAAGAAGCGATCGATAAGAAGACCGATGCCTTAGAGCGTCGTGAGCAGAGCCTCGCAGCAAGGGAAGAGAATCTCAATAAGATGAAAGAAGAGATTTCCAAGCTGAACGAGCAGAGAATACAGGAACTGGAAAGAATTTCCGGATTAACCTCTGAACAAGCAAAAGAGTACTTACTGAAAATTGTTGAAGATGAAGTCAGACATGACGAAGCCCTGATGATCAAGGAAATGGAGAACAGGGCGAAGGAAGAAGCGGACAAGAAGGCAAAGGAATATGTCGTTACCGCTATTCAGAGATGTGCTGCAGACCACGTCTCCGAGACAACGATCTCCGTTGTTCAGCTTCCTAACGATGAAATGAAGGGACGTATTATCGGAAGAGAGGGCCGAAACATCAGAACCCTCGAGACGATGACGGGTGTTGAACTTATAATCGACGATACCCCCGAAGCAGTCGTTCTCTCTGCATTTGATCCCGTGCGCCGCGAGGTTGCTAGGATCGCTCTTGAGAAGCTTATTGTGGATGGCAGGATTCATCCCGCAAGAATCGAGGAAATGGTCGAGAAGGCTCAGAAAGAAGTCGATCAGACCATTAAAGAGGAAGGCGAGGCCGCTGTACTTGAAGTCGGTGTGCATGGCCTGCACCCCGAGCTTGTAAAACTGCTTGGTCGTATGAAATATCGTACAAGCTACGGTCAGAATGCACTTAAGCATTCAATCGAGGTTGCACATCTTTCAGGACTTCTTGCATCCGAACTTGGACTTGATGTAAGACTTGCAAAGCGTGCGGGTCTTTTACATGACATCGGAAAAGCAGTTGACCACGAAATGGAAGGTTCACATGTTCAGCTCGGTGCTGAGCTTTGTCGCAAGTTCAAGGAGAATGCAGTGGTCATCAATGCGGTTGAATCGCATCATGGTGACGTAGAAGCTACTTCGCTTATAGCTTGCATCGTTCAGGCAGCTGATACAATCTCAGCAGCCAGACCGGGAGCCAGAAGAGAAACTCTCGAGATTTATACCAGCCGCTTAAAGCAGCTGGAAGATATTTCCAACAATTTCAAAGGTGTAGAAAAGTCTTTTGCTATTCAGGCAGGACGTGAAGTTCGAGTTATGGTTATCCCCGAGCAGATATCCGATACGGATATGGTATTGCTCGCAAGAGATATTTCAAAGCAGATTGAGGCTGAGATGAAGTATCCCGGACAGATCAAGGTAAATGTTATTCGCGAAAGCCGCGTAACTGACTATGCCAAGTAATCATAACACCGGTTCTTAAAGGAACTGTTATTTCTGTAACAGCTACGAAACATTACATAAAGCAAATTAAATGCCATTATCCTAAGATAGTGGCATTTTTTTGTGGAAAATTACCTATTGAAACAAACACAGTGCCTGTTGTAGAATAGACGAGATGTATATTTGTATGATTGTATACAATACAACATAAAACACAGCATCAGAATTTTCATCCAAAATAAATGAGGAGATTGTTTTGCCATGAAAGCATACAAGGAAATGACTCGAGAGGAGCTTAATGCCTTGAAGAGTGAGCTTGAAAAAGCATATGAGGACGCCAAGGGAAAGGGACTTAAGCTGGATATGTCCAGAGGAAAACCCAGCCCTGCACAGCTTGATCTTTCGGCAGGATTCTTAGATGCCATTTCTTCCGAGGACAGCCTTAAGGCCGAAAACGGAACCGATACCAGAAACTATGGCTTAATGGACGGAATTCCGGAGGCAAAAAAACTGATGGCAGATATTATGGGAGTTTCACCGGAGTCTGTGATCGTCTGCGGAAATGCCAGTCTAAATATTATGTATGATACCGTAGCACGTTCCTTTACTCACGGAGTGAACGGAAGTACACCATGGTGCAGACTCGATAAGATCAAGTTCCTTTGCCCTGCTCCCGGATACGACAGACATTTCAGGATAACCGAGCATTTTGGAGTAGAGATGATCACCGTACCTATGTCACCCGATGGTCCGGACATGGATATGGTTGAGAAATATGTAAACAAAGATGAGACTGTAAAGGGTATCTGGTGCGTGCCCAAATATTCAAATCCGCAGGGATATACATACAGCGAGGAAACTGTTAAGCGTTTTGCTGCTTTAAAGCCCGCGGCAAAGGATTTCCGCATATTCTGGGATAATGCCTATGCCATCCATCATTTATACTCAGAAAAGGAAAAGCAGGACAGCATACCGGATATTCTGAGCGAATGTGAAAAATCCGGTAATCCCGACATGGTATACGAATTTGCTTCAACCTCAAAGGTTACTTATGCCGGAGGCGGAATCTCTGCAGTCGCTTCATCACCTGCAAATCTTGAATGGATCAAAAAGTCCATGACCGTTCAGACTATCGGATATGATAAGGTTAATCAGCTGCGGCACGTCAGATTCTTTAAGGATTTTGATGGAGTTAAGGCTCATATGATGAAGCATGCCGATTCGATGCGCCCCAAATTCCAGGCGGTTTTAAATGTTCTGGAAAAGGAACTCGGAGGATTGGGCATCGGAAAATGGACCAATCCCAACGGAGGTTATTTCATCTCTTTTGATGCTCTTCCGGGCTGCGCAAAAAAGATCGTGGCAAAATGCAAGGAGGCCGGAGTTGTTCTTACCGGTGCGGGAGCCACCTTCCCATACGGGAAAGATCCTGAAGACAGCAACATAAGAATAGCACCTTCCTTCCCTTCGCCGGAAGAGATGGCGCAGGCAACCGACCTGTTTGTGCTCTGTGTTAAATTGGTAAGTATTGATAAAATTCTTGAAACAATATAAAATGTACGCGGTCCCTTGGGACCGCGTTTTTGGATATAAGGAACCAATTGAAAGGAAAAAACATGGAAGAGATTAAAAGATTAAGCAGGGACCTTGTGGCAAAAGGGGCGATAATAGACTACTATCAGGATACAATGCTGATTCCTAACGGGAATAAGGTAAAATGGGATCTTATCGATCATAAAGGAGCGGCTGCTGTGGTGGCTGTCCGTGCCGATGGGAAGCTTCTTATGGTAAGGCAGTACAGGAATGCACTTGAGAGAGAAACCATAGAGATACCGGCGGGCGGTCTAAACGGAAGAGAAGAGCCCACAAAGCAGGCAGCTGCCAGGGAACTCAGGGAGGAGACCGGTTATATAAGCGATGATCTGGAATTCCTTACATCAATATATACCACAGTGGCTTTCTGCAATGAAAAGATCGATATTTATCTGGCTGAGGGTTTGAAAAACCGCGGAAATCAGGATCTTGACGAAGATGAGTATGTCGGAGTTGAAGCCTATGACCTTGAAGAATTGCTGAAAATGATCTATGGGGCAAAGATACAGGACTCGAAAACTATCTGCGGCATTATGATGTATGCATACAGAAAAAAATTACATAAAAATTAAAAAAATTTTAAGGCATATTTATTACTCGCAAACATTTGTTTCGACAATATATAGGTTACATAAATTTTCGAAAAACAGTATCTTGTGTAGGTAGAAAATTTGTAGAAATTTCAGTGATTTTATAGTATAAATTGCCACCTTGCTTTTATAAAAAGTCCTATATATAATAAGCCTTGCCGTCAAAATTATTTCTCCGAAGATTTTTACCGGAGAGAGCGTTTACACACAAATTATTACTTTTTGGCGACAAAGGAGCTTTGACAATGAACGAAGAACTTGATTCGTTTTTGACATATCTGGAAGATGAGAAGAAGATGTCCGAGAATACCCGTCTTTCTTACAAGAGGGATCTCGTTAAGCTGCAGCAGTATTGTAGCGGACTTGCCATTCATGATGCAAGACAGGTATCGGCGGCAAATCTTAAGTCTTATATCGTATATCTTGAGGCAGGAAGCTTCAAAGCGGCTACGATCTCACGCAATGTCGCATCAATACACGCTTTTTTCCATTATCTCTATAATGAGCATATAGTTGATACAGATGTTTCGGAATGTCTTCAGGCACCCAAGATAGAGAAGCATGTGCCGGAGATCATGACAGAAGAAGAGGTTAAAAGGCTTTTGGCTCAGCCCAGTCTGTCGGATCCCAAGGGCATTAGGGACAAGGCAATGCTTGAACTTCTTTATGCTACGGGCATACGTGTTTCGGAACTTATAAGCCTGAAACTGGGAGATGTCGATCTGTCAAAGAATCTGCTCAGCTGTAAGGACAGGATAATTCCCTTCGGACACGACGCAAGAGAAGCTCTTGTGGAGTATCTCAAGGAAAGCAGAGCCGCCCTTCTTAAAGGCAATGAGAGTGACATACTTTTTCCCAGCTGTCTCGGAGATCCGATGAGCAGACAGGGATTCTGGAAGCTGATAAAAGCTTATGGAAAGAGAGCGGGGATCGAGATGGAGATCACTCCTCACACTCTGCGTCACTCCTTTGCGGCGCATATGATGGCCGGAGGAGCGGATGTTCACAGCGTATCCGAAATGCTTGGACATTCGGATGTCTATACTACTCAGGTATATGCATCACTCGGACAGAATGACCTTAGAAAGGTGTACAGTCAGGCACACCCCAGAGGATAGTAAGAAAATTTAATAGAACAGGAGGAATACCTAATTGACTGGCAATGATATTACCAAAGAAGACCTCGTAAGACTTGCGAATCAGATGCTTCTGCTCAGATCGACAATTGATTCGGATCATCTCAAAAAGATCTTTTCAAAGATATCCCTCATTGACTATACCACACTGAGAAAGGTATATGGAAAGACTACTGAGGAACATATTACAGAGCCGATATATCTTTCTTCGCTTGCAGAACAGTTTAATCTGACAATCAGTCAGGTTTCTACCGGAGTCAGAAGACTACAGACAAAAGGCTACATTTATTGGGAACATGATGAGAAGGGAACATTTATAAGGCTTTCCGAAACAGGCCACAGAATGATGCAGGAACAGCAGGAGATCCTTAATGATTACTTCTATAATGTGATTATCAGGATAGGCTACGAACGCTTTGTTCAGCTTATCGATTCTATCAAAGGGCTTGAGGAGATCATGGAAGACGAAGCGTGCAAGATGATTGCAAGCGATGAGCTGTAAAAACTGAGAAAACGATAATAAAAGCGGACCGCCACATTAAGGCGGTCCGCTTTATTTCTTGATTTAAACATTTTCGGCGATGTCATAGATAAGTGCTTCCGAAGCTTCCCATCCGAGACAGGGATCGGTGATGGACTTTCCATAGATATGCTCGCCGATCTTCTGGTTGCCTTCTTCGATATAGCTTTCGATCATAAGGCCTTTTACCAGCTTGTGAAGATCGGGATTAATTCGGCGGTTATGCATTATCTCTTTTGTTATGCGGACCTGCTGCTCAAAATGCTTATTGGAATTAGAGTGGTTGGTATCGATGACGCAAGCGGGATTTTTCAGCTCCATCTGCTCATACATTTCATAGAGGCGCATCATATCCTCATAGTGGTAGTTGGGGGTGTTGTTTCCGTGCTTGTTTGTGGCACCTCGCAGGATGGTGTGAGCGAGTTCGTTGCCGCTTGTGTTTACTTCCCATCCTCTGTATATGAAAGAGTGGGGATGCTGTGCGGCAAATACGGAATTGAGCATTACGGAAAAATCTCCGCTTGTGGGATTCTTCATTCCGGCGGGAACATCAAAACCGCTGACAGTCAGTCTGTGCTGCTGGTCTTCCACAGAGCGCGCACCCACCGCCACGTAGGAGAGAAGGTCTGAAAGGTAGCGCCAGTTTTCAGGGTAGAGCATTTCGTCAGCCGCGGAAAGACCGGTTTCCTTAAGCGCACGTATATGCATATGTCTTATTGCAACCAGACCAGCAAGGAAATCAACCTCTTTTTCGGGGTTCGGCTGGTGGATCATTCCCTTATATCCGCCGCCGTTTGTGCGGGGCTTGTTTGTGTAGATTCTGGGTATGAGGATCAGCTTGTCCTTAACCTTCTCATTAACCTTTGCGAGACGGCTCACGTAATCGCAGACGGCTTCCTCATTGTCTGCCGAACACGGTCCGATGATCACAAGGAATTTACTGCTGTTTCCCGTGATAACATCTTTGATCTCTTTGTCCCTTGCTGCCTTAACCTGGATCGCTTCTTCCGGAACAGGATACTGCTCGCGGATCTCATCGGGGGTAGGGAGCTTCTTGATGAATTCGAAACTCATTTTATAATCCTCACTTTACGTACTTCTTTCACTTATAATACGGATTGCTCCGCTGTTATACAGCCTATTGAATTATATTATAAGAAAGGGATAAGCGCAAGATGGGTAAAATATGAAAAATTGCTAAAAACCCTTTTGGCTTCTTTGGTAATATGTTATACTATTGAACGGGTGTGGGAAGATGATAAGAGGAATACATTTTTATGGAACCGGAGAATTCGGAAAATAAAAAAGGAGCGGGGTTCCTGAAAAAACTGATAATTGCCGCACTGACTGTCTTGCTTATACTGCCGAATATTATCGGTATATTCCTGCTGATAAGGCAGGCCGGGATGCAGGCGCAGATAGACGCCATAGCTAAGGAAGTGGCGGATCTGAAGCTTAATTCCTTCGGCCGTATCGGAAGACTCTCGGAAGGAAACAGACTTGCTGTCGTAGAAGCATATCCTGAATTTTTTGACGACAGGATCACTTATGATGACGGACTCATGGCTGCGGATATTACCGATGAAACTGATCCGGAGAGTGCGGAGGTGGCCTCGGATGATGTAATCTGGTCCTTTGCCTCTTCGGGCGAGATATCCGATGCAAAGTATAAGGTTTATCTTACCTTTGACGATGGTCCGAGCGCTTACACGGACGATATACTTGATATTTTGGCGAAGTACGGTGTCAAAGCTACATTTTTTGTAGTAGGCAAGGAAAAGGATAGTGATATAGAGCTGTATAAGAGAATAGTCGATGAAGGTCATACTCTCGGAATGCATTCCTACAGCCATGTATATTCAAATATCTATGCGAGCGAGGAGAATTTTATTTCGGATCTTGACCGCATATCCGACATGCTGACAAAGGCGACAGGAGTAAAGCCGCAGTTCTACAGATTCCCCGGAGGAAGCTCAAATGCGGTAAGCCCGCTTGATATGCATAAGTTTATATCAATCCTTGAGGACAGGGACATTTCATATTTTGACTGGAATATTTCCTCGGGCGATGCAACGGATGAGCTTTTGAGTGCTCGGCAGATTCTGTACAATTCCACCGCCGGAATAGAAAAGCATGAAACTTCAGTCATTCTCATGCATGATTCACTTGTCAGGCCGACAACCGTGGAGGCACTTCCCGCGATCATCGAAAAGATCCAGTCGATCGACGGTGCGGTGATACTGCCGATAACATCGGATACAGAGCCGGTAAGGCACATAGAATAATACTTTTGATCCAAATATAAATAAACGATTAGGAGGAACAATTAATGGGTTTTTTTGGAGACCTTAAGCAGGACCTTTCACAGGCAGTTAACGAGCTTATTCCCGATGAAAACGGTGCTTCGGAAGCCGGTGCTGCTGCAGAGACTGCTTTGCCCACGCAGGAGGAGAGTGCTGCACCGCTCAGCGATGCGGAGTATGATAACCTGCTTGAAGAAGCTTTAAACGGAAATATCCCGATCGACGAGGAAACCGAAACGGTTGCAGAAGAAGCATCGGCCGAATCGGAAGCTGAGTCGGCGATAGATACGGTTTTTGCCGATATGGAGGCGGCAGCGGCTTCAGCTTCCGCTAATGAGGCAGCGACCGAACCGGCGGAGACTTATGAAGAACCAAAATATGAAGATATAAATAAAAAAGGAGCAGAAATAAAAATGGACAGTAACACAAATTATTCAGATGAAACATCAGTCATCACTCTCGGAATGACCGTAAACGGTGATATTTCAACAGAAGGATCACTTGAGATCCTCGGAAATGTCAAGGGAAATATCGATGTTAACGGAAAGCTTAACATCACAGGTCATGTTACCGGAAATTCCAAGGCGCATGAGATTTTTGCGGAAAATGCAAAGATCAACGGCGATATCTCCAGCGAGAGCTCTATCAAGATCGGTGCGGGAACGGTTATTGTCGGAAATATCACCGGTTTCTCTGCAGCGGTTGCAGGAGCCGTAAAGGGTGACATCGATGTTCACGGTCCTGTTATTCTTGATTCTTCAGCTATCGTAATGGGAAATATCCGTTCTAAATCAGTACAGATCAACAACGGTGCGGCTATCGAGGGTATGTGCTCTCAGTGCTATGCGGACGTAAGCCCTACATCTTTCTTTGATGACTATAAGCCCGAAGTGATCGGAAAAAAGGGAAAGAGTGAAAAGAGCGATAAGTAATTTCCCGGGTTCAGAGGAGAATAAACATGCGTATTTTATTGAAACTCAGCGGAGAGGCTCTTGCCGGCCCCAATAAAATGGGCTTTGACGAGGAGACTGTAAGGAAGGTAGCACTTCAGGTTAAGCAGCTGGTTGATGACGGTTATGAGATCGGAGTTGTTACCGGCGGAGGAAATTTCTGGCGGGGAAGGCAGAGTGAGAATATCGACCGTACAAAGGCTGACCAGATCGGAATGCTCGCGACGGTAATGAACTGCATTTATGTATCTGAGATTTTCAGAAGCATCGGGTTGATGACAAATGTTCTGACACCCTTTGAATGCGGTTCCTTTACAAAGCTTTTTTCAAAGGATCGGGCAAACAAGTATTTTGCTCACGGTCAGGTGGTGTTTTTTGCCGGAGGAACGGGACATCCATATTTTTCAACGGATACAGGCGCATTGCTCCGCGCTATAGAGGTTGAGGCGGATGTTATTCTTCTTGCCAAATCCATTGACGGAGTTTATGATTCGGATCCCGCTAAGAATCCCGCAGCAGTGAAGTATGATGAGATATCCATAGACGAGGTTATCGAAAAGAACCTTCAGGTTGTGGACATGACGGCATCCATCCTTGCCAGAGACAATAAGATGCCAATGTGGGTATTTGGCCTTAACGAGGAAAACAGTATCGTGAACACAATAAAGGGTGAATTCCACGGTACAAAGGTTACTGTATAGTACCATGAAAGTGTGATACATAAAGTCAGCAAACAAAACATAAGAGGGTATAAAAATGGATGACAGAATTAAGACTTATGACGAAAAGATGACAAAAGCCGTAGAGCACCTTGAGGCTGATTTTGCAGCGATCCGTGCGGGAAGAGCGAATCCCCATGTGCTCGATAAGCTCCGTGTAGATTATTATGGGACTCCCACTCCTATCCAGCAGGTAGGAAACGTTACAGTTCCCGAAGCAAGAATAATCCAGATCGCTCCCTGGGAGAAGAGTCTCTTAAAGGATATCGAAAAGGCTATTCAGACTTCTGATATCGGGATCAATCCCACCAATGACGGAAACGTTATCAGGCTTGTATTTCCGGAGCTTACGGAAGATCGCCGTAAAGAGCTTGTCAAGGAAATCAAGAAAAAGGCCGAGGAAGGCAAGGTCGCAGTCAGGAATGTGCGCCGCGACGGAAATGATGCTTTAAAGAAGCTTGGCAAGGGCGAAGTATCAGAGGATGAGATCAAGGATCTTGAGGATGAACTTCAGAAGCTTACAGACAAGTATGTTAAGGATATTGACGTTCTTGTTGAGACCAAGACTAAGGAACTCATGACAGTATAAGCAGGTCTGATGATATGGCTGAAGAAAGAAAGATTCCCCGCCATGTAGCGGTCATACTTGACGGAAACGGACGCTGGGCAAAGGCCAAAGGGCTTCCGAGAAACGCCGGGCACGTAAAGGGCGCCCAAGTCGTAGAGGATATGCTCACTATAGTGGATGAGATCGGAATTAAGTATTTTACGGTCTATGCTTTTTCCACTGAAAACTGGAGCAGGCCTTCCGATGAAGTATCCGCTCTTATGGGTCTTCTGCGCAAATATATGGTCGGAAGCCTGAGAAAAGCGGCAAAAAACAATGTTCGTATTCAGGTTATCGGAGACCGCACCAGACTATCTTCCGACATAATAGAAAGCATTGAGGATCTGGAGAGAGATACGGCAGCAAATACCGGGCTTCATTTTCAGATCGCGATCAACTATGGCGGAAGAGATGAGATAAGAAGGGCAGTGAAAAGCATTGTATCAAAGACTGCGGAAGGAAAAGTATCCCCGGAGGATGTTACCGAGGAAATGATCGCAGAAGAACTTGATACTGCCGGGATTCCCGATCCTGATCTTTTGATAAGGACCTGCGGTGAACAGAGGATCTCAAACTTCCTTTTATGGCAGCTTGCATATACTGAATTTTATTTTACACCGGTTCCCTGGCCGGACTTTAGCAGAGAAGAACTCGAGAAGGCTATCGACGCGTACAATGGCCGTGAGAGACGCTTCGGCGGGCTGAAGAATTGATATCGGGGAAAAGACCATCTCTTTATCGGAGGGACTAATGTTTCTAAAAAGAGCTATCAGCGCGGTAACTGTGCTTGCGCTAATGTTTTTACTATTCATACTGGGCGGGTATCCTCTGGCGGGAGCGCTCCTTTTAATCTCCTGTATAGGTTTCTGGGAGCTGAGCAAAGCTTTTGCATGCAAGAATGCTGTTCCCGGAGCTGAAAGAGTTCCGCTTCCCGCAAAAAAGAAGATTGATTATCTCGATATTATCGGTCTCGTAACGATAGTTGCCTACTATGTGATTATGGTACTGTCAGGAGAGATCATATATCTGTTTATGGTCATTGCGTGCTTTGTTATAGCGATACTGTTCGTCTATGTATTCAGCTTTCCGAATGTCACGATAGACAGGATCGCGGCCATCGTATTCTCGTTTGTTTACTGCCCGGTCATGCTATCCTTTGTATATCTTACCAGAGCCTCGGAGCCTTACGGAAAATATCTGATCTGGCTCATTCTGATCGGATCATGGGGATGCGATACATTTGCATATATTTTTGGCAGTGCATTCGGAAAAAGAAGGATATTCCCGGTTCTCTCACCTAAAAAATCCCTTGCGGGATGCATCGGCGGAATTTTAGCAAGCGGAGTGATCGGCGGCGTGTACGGATATTTCTATGTAATGCCGGGACTCAGGAAGATGGGGAATGAAAAGCCATACTTTTATCTTGTGCTTGCGGCGATATGCTTAGTCGGCGGGCTTATCGGAATGCTTGGAGATCTTGTCGCATCCGGAATTAAGAGAAACAAGGGCTTTAAGGATTATGCAAAGCTTATTCCCGGGCACGGTGGGATAATGGACAGATTTGATTCCATGATATCCACAGCACCGGCGGTGTATGTTTTATCGCTTCTTTTGATCCTCAATCATTTTTAGAGGATATGAAATAGCTTTTACTTTTAATGTCGCTCCCTTTCACGGGGGCGATAGTTTTAGCCGGAGAAATATGGAAAAAAAGAAGATATCCGTTCTGGGTTCCACCGGTTCCATCGGAACACAGACACTTGAAGTTATAGACAGTTACAGCGACAGATTATCCGTTGCAGCCCTGGCTGCAGGGACAAATTCAGAGCTTATGGAAAAGCAGGCGAGAAAGTTTAAGCCCGCCCTTGCAGTCATGTGGTCCGAGGAGGCGGCTAAGGATTTAAGAGAGCGTCTTGCGGATACTGATATAAAGGTTTTAAGCGGAATGGAAGGTCTTATTGAGGCCGCCACACTTTCCGAGGCAGATATTGTCCTTACGGCAGTTGTTGGAATGATCGGTATCAGACCGACAATAGCCGCAATAGAGGCTGGCAAGGATATAGCGCTTGCAAACAAGGAGACGCTTGTCTGCGCAGGACATATCATTATGCCACTTGCGGAAAAAAAGGGAGTTAAGATCCTTCCTGTAGACAGTGAACACTCTGCAATATTTCAGTCGCTTAACGGCGAGAGACATAATCGCATAGAAAAAATACTCCTGACCGCATCCGGCGGCCCGTTCAGGGGAATGACGGCGGAGCAGCTTAAGGGCAAGACTGTCGAGGATGCTCTTAAGCACCCAAACTGGTCCATGGGCAGAAAGATAACAGTGGATTCCGCCAGCCTTGTAAACAAAGGCCTTGAAGTAATGGAGGCAAGATGGCTCTTTAATGTGCCGGTATCTAAAGTACAGGTTGTGGTTCACCCCCAAAGTATTCTCCATTCGGCTGTAGAGTTTGAAGACGGTGCAGTCATCGGGCAGATGGGTGTGCCTGATATGAAGCTTCCCATACAGTATGCGCTTTTCTATCCCGACAGGCTTCCGATGAGCGGGAAGAAGCTCGATCTTTTCAGTGTTAAGGATATGACCTTTGAAAAGCCGGATCCCGATGTGTTTAGAGGGCTGTCCCTTGCACTTTATGCAGCCGGGCGCGGAGGAAGCATGCCTACAGTGTTTAATGCTGCAAATGAACTTGCAGTCGCCAGATTCCTCGACAAAAAAATAGGCTTTACCGATATCTATGAAACCATAGAAAATGCCATGGATTCGCATGAGGTGATAGAGGATCCTTCTGTGGAGCAGATACTTGAAGCTGAGCGGGAGGTATATGAGAGATGTTAAATGTTCTCGTCAGCATACTCTGGTTCATCCTTATCTTTTCTGTGATTGTAATCTCCCATGAGTTCGGCCATTTCATTATTGCCAGAGCCAATGGGATACATGTGGTGGAATTCTTTATCGGCTTTGGACCTACGCTCATTCACTGGACAAAGGGCGGAACAAAGTACTCCATAAAGCTTCTTCCTCTGGGCGGTGCCTGTGTGTTTGAGGGAATCGACGATGTTGAGGACGCAATAAAGAAAAGATCCGAGAATATTGAAGAAAAGGCCAATATCGCTAAAACTGATAAGGAGACGGAAGATAAAAGTTATGTAAACCAAGAAAACAAATACGGCGGTTCCTACCTTGATGCTAATGTATGGAAGCGCCTTGCGGTAACGATAGCCGGACCTGTGTTTAATATTATTCTTGGTTTTATAATAGCATTTGTCCTTGTAAACATGATCGCGATCAGGGATCCTGTCGCGACTGATATATTGCCGGGAGGAGCTGCGGAAGCAGCAGGACTTAAGCCCGGTGACCGCATTATCTCGCTGAACGGACAGAGGATATGCCTGTACGATGATATCGTAATGTTCAATGTCATCTACAATGGGGGAGAAGTCCTGACTGTCTATGAGAGGGACGGCGAAAGATACGCTACGGTATTAAATCCTAAGTACGACGAGGCAGAGGGCAGATACCTTATCGGAATATCAAATTCGACATTTGTAAAGCTCAAAGGGCTTGATGCCTTCAAATATACCTGGTACGAGATGCGTTACAATTTCAAGGCGACCTATGCCAGCCTTTTCATGCTCATAAGAGGCCGTGTAAAGTCGACTGACGTTTCGGGACCTGTGGGTATTGCTGTCAATGTTGTCGGGAAGACTTATGAAGAAACAAAACAGTACGGATTTGGAACCGTACTGGTAAATATGATGAATATCGCTCTCATGCTGACAGTCAACTTAGGTATCCTGAACCTTCTTCCGATACCGGCACTTGACGGCGGAAAGCTGATATTTCTTCTTATAGAGATCGTCCGCGGAAAGCCCGTGCCGAGAGATAAGGAAGCGCTGATCAATTTCATCGGTATAATCTTCTTTATCATTCTTATAATTTTTGTATTCTTCAATGATATAAAAAATATATTTTTCTGATAAGAAAAAGCGAGGCAATAGTCTCGCTTTTTAATTATTCATTTGAGGAGAACTGATCAATTATCAGCCCTATCGTTTTATACAGATGGGGCTTTAATTTTTCTATGGTTACGGGCTGGTCATAGAGGATAGCTGAGTAGATGCTGCTCCCTGTCAGCTCTATTATCATATACATCATAAGCCTTGGATCGCTCACTGATCCGCCGATATCCTCCATAAATTCCCGTGTAGCTTCCTTTACGGGTTCCTCTTCTGTTACGGAGGGGCTCTCCATCACATATCTGGAAAATCCCAGTCCCAGATTTTTGGAAATGAACATAAGCAGTACCTTGTCTTTTGAAAGGGCATCAATGATATCATCGATGACAAAGAGAATCTTCTCCTTTGCTTCGGTGATCTTTTTTTTGTGCATGCGGGTCAGGGCGGAATCGAAGAGCATCGTGGTCCTGTGTATTACAAGTTTGCTGTTGATATCATATTTGTCTTTGAAATACAAATAAAAAGTCCCCTTTGCGACACCTGCCTTCTCGACGATATCCGCTATCGAAGTATTGTTTATACCTTTTGTGGTAAACAGTTCAAAAGCCGTGTTTAAAAGAGATTCTCTTTTCTGCTGTTTGTTTTCTTCCGCTTTTCCCATAAAAGATCCTTTCAGATTATGTAATAGTGCCAAAAGTGCCAATAGAGCCAATAGACCATCTATATTGATTTTAACCGAAATTTATAAAAAATCAATAAACTTGAAAAAAATTATTGACCAACGGTCATAAATCTGCTATAACGATTATTGTAAAAAATGAACGACGGTCATTTTTTAAAACACCGGTTAGATAAGAAAATGACCGATCATCCTTTAAGATTTATAAAAGAGGAGATGTCAGAAAATGAATAAACTGGGAAAAACGATCGTAAAACTGAGGATCCCCATACTGATAATTTCGGTACTGTTACTGGTACCCGCAGTATTCGGATATATGAAAACCAAGGTTAATTACGATATTCTGTACTACCTGCCTAAAGAAATCGAGACAATGAAGGGACAGGATATCCTTGTCGATGAATTCGGAACCGGGGCCTTTTCATTCCTGATAGTGGAGGGAATGGATGATCAGGATGCGGCGAAGATCAAGGAGAAGGTCGAATCCGTAGATCATGTTTCAAAGGTACTTTGGTATGACTCTTTCGCGGATTTTTCAGTACCTATGTCGATCCTGCCAGACCGGATCTATGAAGCTTTTAATTCCGGAGATGCGACAATGATGGCGGTCATATTCGATGACACGACTTCATCGGATGGAACAATGGAAGCGATCGGCAAGATCAGAAAGATTGCCGGGCAGCAGTGCTTCTTAAGCGGAATGAGTGCGGTGGTCTGCGATACAAGGGACCTTTCGGAAAAGGAAACGCCGCTCTACGTACTGATTGCCGTTGTGCTAGCTTTAGCTGTCCTTTCAATCACAATGGACTCGTTCCTTGCACCTTTATTCTTCCTTTTAAGCATCGGGATGGCGATCCTGTACAACCTGGGAACGAATGTATTTCTCGGAGAGATATCATATATTACCAAGGCGCTTACGGCGGTCCTTCAGCTTGGTGTCACGATGGATTACTCAATCTTTCTCTGGCACAGCTACGAGGAATACCTCGGAAAGTATGAGGGTGACAGAGAAAGAGCTATGGCACATGCCATTTCAAATACCTTCACTTCCGTTATCGGAAGCAGTATCACGACGATTGCCGGATTTGTGGCTCTCTGTTTCATGAGCTTTACACTCGGACTTGATCTCGGGATCGTTATGGCGAAGGGTGTGTTTATTGGCGTCATTGCCTGTATAACGATCCTTCCATCAATGCTTCTTACTTTTGACAAGGCGATACAGAAGACAAAGCACAAGGCACTCCTTCCGGATATGCACAAGCTATCCGAGTTTATCGTGGGACATACATGGATATTTGCGATAGCATTTGTGGCACTTTTGATCCCTGCGATCATCGGCTACAAGAATACATCGGTATACTACAATCTCGACAGTTCGCTTCCCGATAATCTTCCGAGCGTAGTCGCAAACACAAAGCTGAATGATCTGTTCAATATGAACAGTACGCATATGGTTCTGTACTCAAGTGACATGTCACAGCTTGATACAGAGGATATGATAGCCGAGATAGAAAAAGTGGACGGAGTCAAAAAGGTGCTGGGACTTGATTCGATGATCGGGCCTGCGTTTCCGCAGGATTTTCTTCCTGAAAGTCTCTTATCGGAGCTTGAGAGTGACGATTACAAGCTGATGCTGGTAATGTCTGAATATAAGGTCGCAAGTGATGAGGTAAACAGACAGTGTGACGCCATAAGCAAGGTCATTAAGAACTATGATCCCGGGGCAATGCTTGTCGGGGAAGCCCCCTGTACCAAGGACCTCATAGAGATTACCGACAAGGATTTTGCAAGAGTCAGCGAGGTATCGATCGGCGCGATCTTCCTGATAATCGCATTTGTTTTTAAATCTGCCAGCCTTCCTCTTATTCTGGTCGGAGTCATTGAACTTGCGATATTCATAAATATGGGAATTCCGTATTATACGGGAACGGTACTTCCGTTTGTGGCATCGATAGTCATCGGAACAATACAGCTTGGTTCCACGGTGGACTATGCGATACTTATGACCACCAGATACAAGAAGGAGAGAGCACTCGGAACAGCTAAAAAAGAAGCGGTACTCACAGCGCACAAAGCCAGCATGAGATCGATAATGGTCAGTGCTCTCAGCTTCTTTGCGGCAACCTTCGGAGTCGGCATTGTCAGCAACATTGACATGATAAGTTCACTCTGCTCGCTTATGGCGAGAGGAGCACTGATCAGTATGGTGATCGTGCTTGTAATGCTGCCTACCATGCTGATGATATTTGACAAGGTAATATGTTTTTCATCGTTTGGTTTTACAAAGCATGCAAAACATAAGAATAAGGAGGCTTTATCATGAAATTTAAGAAAGCAATAGCAGTGATAGCAAGTGCATCACTTTTGGGAATGAGCCTTTGCTCATGTACAGCTCCTTTTGTCGGAGCAAATGCCGTGGTCGGAAGCGTGATCCCGGGAAATACCGAGGAAGAGATACTTACAAATGTTGTTACAAGTGCGGCGCATGTCGGAATTTCCGATGCCGACAAGCAGGAGACGGTATATGTTAAAACCGATTCTACCGGGAAAGCTACCGAAGTCATTGTAAGTGACTGGCTGAAGAATTCAGAGGGGACCACCGAGGTACGGGACTATTCCGATCTCAGTGACATACATACAGTAAAAGGCAAGGAAACATATTCAGCTGACGGTAATAATCTCACTTGGGAGACAAAGGGAGAGGACATTTATTATCAGGGAACAACAGACAGGCAGCTTCCCGTTGAGGTTAAGCTGACCTATATGCTTGACGGTAAGGAGACAGCTCCTGAGAATCTTTTAGGAAAGAGCGGTCATGTTACAATCAGGATCGATTATAAAAACAACTCAAAGGAAAACGTTAAGATCGGTGACAGGGAAGAAACGATATACACTCCCTTTGCTGTAGTCAGCTCCATGGCTTTGGATGAAGAGAGATTCACAAATGTTTCTGTTTCAAACGGAACCGTTATCTCGGACGGAAAAAGGGATATCGTTGCAGGAATGGCATTTCCCGGACTTGTAGACAGCTTAAACGGAAGTGCAATTAAAGATAATGAACTGCTGGATGAGATAAGCGATAAGATCGATATTCCGGACAGTGTGGTTATCGAGGCTGATGTAAATGATTATGAATCCGGTATGATAATCACTATGGTTACCTCCGATGTGACCGATGCGCTCGGACTGGATTCAATAGATCTTGATTCTAACAGCGAGATAAACGATCTTAAGGACAAGGTTTCGGAGTTTTCATCAGCAGGCTCGGAACTGGCCGACGGAAGTAAGACATTAAAAGACGGAATACAGAGTCTTTCGGACGGAACAGGGGATCTCCTAAGCGGTACAAACGACCTGTATAACGGCGTGGTTGCCTATACCGACGGGGCAGGAAAGGTTGCGAGCGGCGCTTCAAGTGTAGATGACGGCGCAGGCGAGCTTGACAAGGCCGTAGCGGATTTAGCGGGAGGAATTGACAGTGCATCAGAAGGAGCTTCAGCCCTGAGTGACGGAGCTTCGGCGGCATGCCAGGGTGCAAAGCAGGTAAGTGAAGGAGCCTCGGAGATAAGTGAAAAGACATCGGAATTAAGCGCGGGAGCAGCACAGGTAAGCTCCGGAGTAGACAGCCTCGTTCAGACCGTGGGTACGATCACAGGCGGAGTCGGGACTGCCGCATCGGCGGTTTCAGAGATCAGTGGAGCAATAGACAGTATCGTTGCTGCAACGGGTACCGCTACAGATCCTTCTTCAATCGATACAAGTTCTATAACGGTTACCGGAACAGTGAGCGGTGAGACTGCATCTGCAGCAATGATGCAATATATCACAGCAGACAGTCTTTCTGCAGCAGGTCTTTCAGATGAACAGGCACAGCAGGTGATTGGAATGATCTCGGCAGTTTCTTCACAGGTTATTCCCGGAATAGTCGATCAGGCTACAGATGCGGTCGCAAAGCAGGTAGCCGCACAGGCTGCAGCTGACGGTGCAAACGAAGTAAAGACTCAGATATATACAGCATTTACTGCAAAGAATGAGAATGATCAGAGCCTTCAGACAGGTGCCCAGGCACTCGCTAAGGAGCTATCGGAGAGCTATAAGACTCTTTCCTCCGATGAGAGTAAAGCTTCACTCGAAACATTGACAGGCGGTGCTTCTGCACTGGCACAGGGAGCTTCGCAGCTTTCTGAGGGAACAGCAAAGCTTTCGGAAGGAGCACAGAGCCTGTATGCCGGAACTGCTTCACTTTTGGCAGGGGCGGATCAGCTAAACGGCGGTCTTGCTCAGCTTTCGGGAGGAGCATGGCAGCTTAAGGCAGGATCAGCAGCATTAAAGGACGGAACTTCAAAACTTGCATCGGGATCAAATGAGCTTGTCGCAAATTCCGCTGCTCTCGTAGGAGGATCAAAGAGCCTGGCAGACGGATCCGCACAGCTTTCGGACGGAGTAAGAAAGCTTCTTGACGGAAGCATTAAGCTTAACGAGGGAATGGTTAAATTCAATGAGGAAGGAATAAGCAGACTTACGGAAGTTTTCGATACCGATATTGAGAGTATGAAAGAACGTATTCATGCAATCGCTGAGGCAGGAAGGAATTACAACAGTTTCAGCGGCGTAGCCGAAGGATCGGAAAGCAATGTAAAATTCATAATCGAATCACCGGAGATCAGAAGGTAATTTAAACCTTCTTACTCATAAAGAATGCCGAGGGCTGATTTACCTTCGGCATTTTTTGATAATTAAAGATTTACTTTATATCCTGATAAAGATAAAATATTCTTTGACACGATTGTGAAGGAGGATAAATCATGCTTACAGCGATCAGCCCCAAAAGCAGAAAGATAGATAATGTTTCAAGAGAAGGCAACGAACTGCTTTTGCGTTCAGAGTTCGGAATCCTTGAACTTTCACCAAAATCGGAGAATATTGTAAGGGTAAGATTTACAATCAGCCCGGATTTTTCTGATAAGGAAAAGCCGGGAACTCTCTGCAGAGACAGCATTTCGAACTGGACATATTTAGAGCATGACGACCTCATAGAGATGACAGTTGCGGACAATATTTCCGTTAAGGTAAATAGAGAGAGCGGTTCTGTAAGCTTTTTTGACAAAAACGGAAAGATCATCTTCAAAGAGCGTGATCATGAGGCAAAGCAGTTTGAGGAATTTGAACTTTTTAAGCTTGCGGATGCTCCGCAGAAGACAAGGATCATTGAGACCGCCGACGGAAAGAAGGAAGTTCTTGAGGAGCCCCTAAAGGTCTCGATAGGGAAAAGCTTTCATATCAGATTCTTCTTTGAACTCGGCGATGAGGCTCTCTACGGTTTCGGACAGCAGGAAAAAGGTTTTGCATCGCTGCGCGGAAGAAGACTGTATATTCATCAGGGAAACCGCAAGATAGCTGTTCCCATGTTTGTATCAACAGCCGGATATGGCATTCTGACCGATACCTACAGCCCTCTCATATTTAACGATAATGAAAGCGGAACATATATCTATACCGAGGCAGATCAGGAAGCGGACTATTATTTTATTGCCGGAAATATGAACGAGGCGGTAGCGGGTTACAGATTTCTTACCGGAAAGGCCGCGCTCCTTCCGAAGTGGAGCCTTGGATATGTTCAGTCACAGGAAAGATATGAGAGCCGGGCTGAGATCCTCGAAACCGTATCAAAGTCGCGTGAGCTCGGCATAGGAATGGACTGCATTGTCCTTGACTGGATCAGCTGGAAGGACAACGAATGGGGACAGAAATCCTACGATCCCGCAAGATTTCCGGATCCTAAGGGAATGATCGATAAGCTTCATGAGGAGCATGTTCACTTCATGATATCGATATGGCCCACTATGGCAGGCAACACGGAAAACCACAAGGAATTTGCGGAAAAGAAACTCTTCCTTCCCGCATGCTCAGTGTATGACGCGTTCAAGCCTGAAGCGAGAAAGTTATATTTTGACCAGCTTCGCCGCACTCATTTTTCATACGGAACAGATGCATGGTGGTGTGACAGCAGCGAACCTCTTACTCCGGAATGGAACCACCCGATGCGCATGGAGGAGGGAGATCTATACAGGGAATATTGCAGTGAGGCAGGTCTTAGAATGTCGGTTGAAAACTGTAATTCGTTTCCTCTGTTCCACGCAATGGGAATATATGAAAATCAGCGCGCTGCAACGGAAAAAAAGCGCGTATGCAACCTGACAAGAAGCGCATACACCGGTCAGCAGAGATACGGAACGATCATGTGGTCCGGAGATACCGATGCAAGCTGGGACACCTACAGGAACCAGATAGCGATCGGACTTCATTTTTCTGCATCCGGGATTCCGTTCTGGACAATGGACATCGGAGCGTTCTTTGTAAAAAAGGGAAATCTCTGGTACTGGGACGGCAAATACGATGACACCCTTGCAAATAAGGGATACTGTGAGCTTTATACGAGATGGTATCAGTTTGCTGCATTTCTTCCGGTATTCAGGGCGCACGGAACGGATTGCAGAAGAGAGCTCTGGAACTTTGAAGGTGAATTCTATGAGGCCATGCTTAAAGCAAACAGGTTAAGATACAGCCTTATGCCGTATATTTATTCTGAGGCGGGAAAAGTATGGCTCCGGGATAGCTCGCTGATAAGATTTCTTGCGTTTGATTTTTCTGATGACAAAAAGACGTGGGATATCGCAGATCAATATATGTTCGGAGAGTCCATTATGGTCTGTCCTGTAACGGAACCGATGTATTATGATGATAAGGGCGAGAAAATAGAAAGCTCCGATAAGACGAGACAGGTTTATCTCCCGGACGGATGCGACTGGTATGATTTCTACACCGGTGAAAAGTACTCCGGAGGCAGCCGTGTCACGGTTCAGGCTCCTCTTGACATGATCCCGCTGTTTGTAAAATCAGGCAGCATCATTCCTATGAGGGCACCTGCGCTTTCAACAGAGGAACAGAATGATGAAGTTTTATTCAAGGTATTCTCGGACGGTCCTGCAGTCTATGAGTATTACGAGGATTCCGGCGACGGTTACGCCTACGAGAATGGCGAATATAAGGTGACATTGATCGAAAGGTAACCGGCAGGGAAGGTCCTTGAAATTGTATTTGAAAGGTAAGAGAAAATTGGATTTCAGTGTGAAATATGAGCCTCCCGTGCTTGTGGGGGAGGGCAGCTTCGGAAAAGTATACAGACTAAAAGAAAAGGACGGCGAAGGTTATGCCGCGCTTAAGGTCCTTGAAAACAGAGCGGTATGGGAGAAGGAAAAAAAGCTTTTGGCGGAGGCGGACCATGCACTTTTCCCTGCCTTCATAGATGCTGGGGAAGAGGACGGAGCCTTCTATATCCTGATGGAGTATATATTCGGAGAAAACCTTGCCGAAGTGCTTGAGAGAAGAAAAGGCTTCGCACAGCCCGAGGCTATGAGAATGGCGCTTACCGTTGCAGACGGTATAGGGTGGCTTCAGACTAAGGATGATCCGGTGATTTTCAGAGATCTGAAGGCGGAAAATATTGTGCTCACGCCCGATGGAAATGTAAGGCTTGTCGACTTCGGATCGGCATGCGGGCTTTATGATGAAAATACCGGAGTAAGCGGTACAAGAGGAGCATCCGCTCCCGAGCAGTTTGAGGGGAAGAATGGATTGTCATCAGATGTTTATGCTTTCGGAAGACTGTTTCATTTTATGCTTACCGGAATAAATCCTTCATCAAAAGAAGGGGAGGATAAATTCCTTCCGCTCCAGGATTTTGACGAGGGACTTAGCTACTGCCTTGAGCTTCTGATCGAGGACTGTACTATCGCCGATCCCGATGAGAGAATACCCGATATGTACTGTGTTACTCAGCGCATGGTTGATATAGCGAGCTCAACGCCGGGCGAGTACAAGAAGAAGGAAAAACAGGCTATGCGCGCGGTAAAGGACAGAGCAAAGCGTGGCGTAATATATGAGAAGAATGTGAGATTATAATTCGAATAAATAAAGATTTATTGAAAGTGCCGAAAGTCAGTTGGATTTTTGGCACTTTTTGCTTGCTTTCGGCAATTTGACGAATGGTGAAATAAAGAAAAATAGAGCCTTTGCAAGATGCTTGTGCAATTTCACAATATAGTTTTTTGTGCAATACTTACAGAAAATCCGAGGTCTGAAAATTCATATTGAATGTATGGTATTATATGCGTCATGGGAAAGCCACGAGGCATAAAGGCGGCTGATCTCGCATTACTTACGAAAGGAGGTAAAAATCCAATCGAAAGGAGGCGAGGCATATGGAGATGATAAGTGTGATCCTTGGGATCATATCTGTTCTTCTATCTCTAATAAACCTTGTATATGATATATGCAGGGATAAAAAGAGAGCCGCCACTGATCGCAACAGTGACGGCAGTGCTACTAAGTAGCATAAAGCCTAATCTTTGAGGTCAGCCGCTCTCGTGGCTTTCCTACATCAATAAATGTAGCATATTCACATAGGATTTACAAGTAGTAAATACATTTGGATAAAAGGGGAAAACATGAAGTATATCGCATCAGAAATAAAAAATGCATCCGGAGTATCTTTACTTCTGGAAAAAGCAATTATCAAGGCAACAAATACACCGCTTCTTTTGTCTGTATTGATAAAGGGGGAGAACGAAAAAGAAAAACAATTACTACGTGATATGGGCGCGTGGTTCCAAAACGAAGCAGTAAGAAATCTGGCAGACAGAGTATCAAAAACTTCTCATTCAAAGAGCGAAATGTATTCATACTTAGAAGATTATTTCGATAATACCAGCAGATATCTGAAGGATAAATGTATGAAAGACATTTCGCTTGCATTCTGTATTGACGATAATGCATTTATATCCGGTGACAATGCATATTTAATTCAGCATCAGTTTGGTAAACCTGTTTCAGTACCGGCAACAGCCTATGAAGATGGAAATATAAAACTCATGGAAGGCGCAACAATCCTGCTAACCAATGGTGAATCTGATATCATTGATGATAAAGACTGTCTCGACTGCCTAATGTCTGCAAATTCCGATGACTCTTTAAAGCGTGCAGTGAGGGAAGTGGCGGAAATACATCCTTCAGCACTAATCTGCATAAAAGCTTTCTGAGTAGTGCTAAACAGTAAAGTTAACGGCGGCTTGTAAAAGCCGCCGTTTTTGTGAAACTATGTTGGAAAAATATTACCACACCGCCTTCTTGGCAGCCTTTTCATCTGCGAAAGGTCCGGGGATCGCGGAAAGTCCGCGCTCATTTCCGAAGTAGTCGCGGTCGAAGGTGATCGGGGTTCCGTCTGGATTTTCGAATCTCTGCTCGGGCTCGAAAGCACATCCCAAAATATCACTGGTGATAATGCCGTTTTTGAAGCCTTTAACGAGATCAAACACATTCGTCTTAATTGTGATCTTTCCGTCCTTATCGTTTATCGTCAGGCTGACCTTATTTTCCTTGTCGACGAGCTTAACCTTTTCGTGCTTGCAGACATCAGCGCCGTTAAAATATGCATTTCCCGCTATCCAGACGGGAAGATGTCCGAAGTGTGCTTCGGCAAGCCCGCCCATATCGGGCCATTCACCTTCGTCGAAGGGCTTGCGCCACTGTTCGTAGGTCGGGAAGATGTCAAAGCACTTTGTGCCTACTACTTCATACTCGTTGTCATTGGGTTTCTTTTTCTTGTCGGTGATCTTGTAATTCTGTACAAAAATATTGTTGTAAATGCGGTCGTCGCCGTGAAGGATCGTCATAAAGCCAGCGACCTCGGTCCTGTGGCGGATATGATAAGGAGTGTATCTGGGTTCGCGCTGTCCGTTTACGATGCTGTCGACACCGCCGTTTATCAGATCGAATGAGCCGAGAACAAGATTGTTCACAACAGCGATTCCTTCGCTGGGTATAGTGATGGAATACTTAGAGAGAAGCAGGTTATTATCGATAAGAGTGGGGCCATGTCCGACCTCGATGAACACATCGGTGTTGAACATGATGCCTCCCCTTGTTTTTACTCCCTCAGGTCTTTGGTTGTTGTACATAAGATTCTGGCTGATCCGGGCACCCTGCGCCTGCCAGTCGAGCCATACGCCTTCGATGCAGTCGTGGATATGGTTTCTTCTTATGGTCACATCGATAGCTGCGTGAAGCTTGATGCCCGCAGTCTCTGCACCTCCAAGCTGTGAAGAGTTGCAGATGTGGTGGATGTGGCAGTCCTCGATAGTAGAGAACACACCGCCCATACGGCCGACGATTCCGGTCTGCTCACAGTGATGAACATGACAGCGGCGGATGATATGGCTGCCGACGCGCTCCTTGGTCCAGCCGTGGAATTGACCGCGGCAGACTGCGTCACGCTCCATCTGGGTGGGACTCTTTACACGCTTGTAAGTAAAGTACATATCATTCTCGGGATCGCGGTATTTGCCGAGAGAGATACCGCAGCAGCGGCTTCCGTAAATCTCGCAATCCTCGATTATCCAGCCCTTTGACCAGTGGGGACCGACCATTCCGTCCTGATATGCGGCGGGCGGAGCCCATGTGGGTGCGGACTTGTTGATATTGAAGCCGCTGACGGTAATGTAGTTTACATAATTCTTGTCCGGCATGAAGCAGTTTCTGCGGACAGTGATCTCTACATTTTCTTTGTTGGGATCAAGACCGCGGAAGTTGGCATACAGAACTGTCTCGTTTGTCTTTTCGTCCTGCTCGGTGTACCACTTATTTCTTGATTCCTCTGCATTCCACGCGCATTCGTCAACTTCGGCTTTGATGCACTCATCGAGAGTCTTGGTCTCATACATAGCCAGATCGTTTAAGAAAACACAGCCTGTATGACGGATTCTTTCTGAGAAATACCAATCGCCGTAGACATAGGTAGTGTAGGGGTTATATGATCCGAACACTCCGTTGTTTACTCTTGCGGTCCAAACGGTTCCCTTATACTTTTTCCAGGTCTTTAATTCCTCGGCACCGGTGATAACTGCGCCGAGAGGTTTCTCGGAGCGGTAGGTGATACGCGCATCCTCGAGCCCGGCGTTTCTTGGGTTTACATACTCGCGGTATATACCGGGAGCGACTACGACTTCATCGCCGGGAAGAGCGACCTTGGCCGCGTCGTTTATGTGTTTGAAGGGCATTTTCTTGCTTCCGTCACCGTCGCGGGACGCATTAATGTTTACATAGTAGGTTTTTGATTCGCGCATATTGTCCTCCTGAAAAAATGAAAACTGTTACATCTAAGACAGATCAGAACGAAATTTGATCCTATATAGAACTATACTTGATTGTGCTGCGAAAATATATCAAAAAATGATTTTATTGTATGTAGATATTGCTTTTTTTCATAAAGCTTTTTTCAGTCTGTTCATAGATGTCTTTCTGCGTTAAAATATAAAAATGACCGGCGGGCAAAATTCTTTTAATCCGCCCTGATAGAATGAGAGATAATTATGACAGAAGGCTCTATTACAAAAAAACTGATCCTGTTTGCGATCCCGCTTTTCCTGGGACAGCTTTTACAGCAGTTATATAATGTCGTCGATTCCGTGGTCGTAGGAAATGTATTGGGCAAGGAGGCTCTTGCGGCAGTCAGCTCATCCGGAAGTCTGATCTTTCTTATGGTCGGTTTTATAAACGGACTATTTATGGGCTGCGGCGTTATCATAGGAAAAAGGTACGGCGCGGAAGATTATGACAATCTTTCGATAGCTGCCCATACCGGTATTACGTTTGCGCTTATCATGGGTGTTGTTCTTACAGCGGTCGGATTTTTTATTTCGCCGATAATACTCGGCTGGATGGGAACGCCCGATGATGTAATGCCAAATTCCGTCCTGTATTTCAGGATATATTTCTTAGGCGGTATCGGCAATGTAATGTACAATGCATGCTGCGGCGTTTTTCAGGCGGTAGGAGATTCGAAGCACCCGCTATACTATCTTGCCGCGAGCACGGCGATCAACACGGTCCTTGACATATTATTCGTAAAGTTTCTCGGCTTCGGAATAGGCGGAGCGGCTGCGGCGACGATCATCGCACAGTTTATAAGTGCAGGTCTTGCTTTTGTCAAGCTTCTGCGTGTTGACGGTCCCCACAGGATAAGCATTAAAAAACTCAGGATAGATCCGGAAGTCCTGAAAAAAGAATTATCCATCGGTTTTCCCACAGGTATTCAGAACAGCGTTATAGCGATCGGAAACGTGGTCGTTCAGTCTAATATAAATGCTTTCGGTGCAGTGGCAATAGCGGGAAGCGGAAGCTATTTCAAGCTTGAAGGCTTTGTCTTTCTGCCGATAACCTGCATGTCCATGGCACTTACAACCTTTGTGAGTCAGAATACCGGAGCAGGTAAATACGACAGAGTAAAGAAGGGGGCACTGACAGGCAGTGCAATCAGCATGGGATGCGCGGAGACAATAGGGATCACTGTTTTTATCCTGGCACCGGTACTGCTTCGCATGTTTTCGCAGGACCCTAATGTCATCGCAATAGGAACCAGACAGGCGAGGACGGAGAGTCTGTTTTACTGTCTTCTGGCTCTCAACCACTGCTTTGCCGGGATACTCAGGGGACTTGGAAAGGCTACGGTTCCGATGGTCGTTATGCTCTCGAGCTGGTGTCTTTTAAGGATCACCTATATTACGATCATGGTAAGGATAATACCGGTAATAGGCGTAATATTCTGGGCGTATCCGCTTACATGGTCAGTCAGCGCGATAGCGTTTACAATTTATTTTTTAAATCTGCTCAGAAAAAACAAAAGAGCGAAAACCGTTTAAAAACGGCGGTCTGCATAAAAAAACATGAAATTATGTAAACCAATATATGAATATTGTTACTATCGAAGAAATATGATAAAATTGTTTCGATACTCCGACCGGCCGGCGCCGGTATGTGACAGCTTATTTATCTGCTTCGGGAGAGTAGGATGGGAAACAGAAGAAAACAGTCGCTTGCGACCAAATTTGCCGTCATTTTCATAATTTTCGGTGTGATATCAATGATGCTGATCGGTTTAAGCGTATATATCAATGAGACTAAAATACACATAGAGAATCAGCTTCGTGAAGTCAAGAATGTAAACGCTCACATGCACAGTATGATCATGGATAATTCGGAGCGTTTCTACACCTTTGTAAAGCTCCTTCCGGAATACGCGGATCAGATGCATATTCCGTTTGAACTTACGGAGTATAATACCGCCTATCATGATTTTGTTGTTTCCTTTGCCGCTGAATATCCGGGGATGACCTTCGAGAAGGATATCTTTACGGAGGATCTGAAAGGGCGTGCTTTACTTGATTATCTTGAGTTTAATTATATATACTGGACGCTTACCTTCAGGGAGGCCCGTGATGAGTTCGGACTGAGATACCTTTATATCATCACGCCCTATGATGACGGCACAGCCGCCTATATCGTGGATGTCTGGCCTACGGAGAAGGAGAATAATCCGAAGGAGATGATCGTGTATTACTTTGATTCTCCGGAGGATAATGATGAGAAAATAGTTCCGATAATGTGGGAGACTTGGAGAAGAGGAGAGGAGCTCGACAAGTTCCAGATATGGAATAACGAATACGGCAATACCTATTCCTATTATTCGCCGATCAGGATAAGAGGCGAAAAGCTGGGAATGATCGTAGGTGAAGTCGATATAGACAAGGTAAACAAGATAGCGCTTACAAACGCGCTTATCATCATCGCTGCGATGGCCGCCGTTTATGTTCCGAGCTGTATCGCGATGTACTGGATTATCCGTATGCTTTATGTAAAGAAGCTGATGAAGATCAATGAAGATGTCGGCGAATTTGCAAAGACAAAGGATTATTCGATCGCAGACAGGATAGAGGCGACAAGCTCCACCGTATCGGAGATAGACGGTCTGTCCAAACAGATCTCAGTCATGATAAGGGAGCTCAAACAGCATTTTGACAGTTACAGTGAGATCCAGGGACTCTATCAGGATTCGATGGCAAGGGAGGCGGTAGCAAACCAGCTTGCCACGAGGGATTCGCTTACCGGAGCTTTAAATAAGACCGCTTATGACAGCTTCTGCGAAAATGTTAATGAAATGATAGCCGGGGGAAATAAGAGGTTCTGCGTTGTCATGATAGACCTTAATTTCCTCAAAAAGATCAATGATGAGTACGGACATGCAAGGGGCAACGCCGCGCTGATGAATCTATATGAGCTTATCAGTGACCATTTCCCTTCGGACAGGATCTTCCGTATAGGAGGAGATGAGTTTGTCGTTATACTCGACTCTGCTGAATGCGACAGGGTTGCCGAGAGAGAAACCAGATTCAAGGCAGATATCGCGGCTTTATCCAAGGATACGAGCCGCCGTCCATGGAACAGGACTTCTGCCGCTGTCGGCGTGGCCTTCTTTGATCCAAGGTCTGACAAGAGCATCGACGATACATTTAAGCGTGCAGATATGATCATGTACGAAAACAAGAAATTAATGAAGGGCATAAGAGAAGATTAGCAGACTATATGCAGGTCTTTATTCTGACTTTTCCGTCCTTCGAAATATTCAGCATTATGGCGCCGGATTCCTGAGTATTCAGGATCCGGCTTTTTTTGTTTTCGAGCCTCTCTATTGTCTCCGCATGGGGATGTCCGTACCTGTTTTTTCTTCCCGCAGAGATAAGCGAAATAAGAGGGGTAACGGAGTCTAAAAAGCTCTCCGACGTCGATCCCCTTGATCCGTGGTGTGATACTTTAAGTATTGTGAGCGACAAGTATCCATTGGTTAATCTACCTAGTTCATCAGTCAGCGCGGCTTCTCCTCTTCCTTCAACATCTCCGGTAAGAAGCATCGAGGAGGAAAGATCTCCGAAGAAGCTTACCAGGAAGCATTCTGAAGCTTCATTAGGTTCATACGTGTGGAAATCCTTCGATGGATGAAGGCAGAGTAAAAGGTTTCTTCCGCTCTTTTTATAATCACCTGCGCTGATATACGATATCGGGATCTGCTTTTTATATTCAGGAGACTGTGAATATGAGATGATGGTTAAAAAATTTTGTAAACCAGCATCTGAATCAGAAGCCGAAATTGCTGCAAAATCATGAATCATATCGCCCATAGAGCATCCGGGCAAAATGATCTCGCTGACGGAAATGCCCCAATCATCCCGATTTTCAATCATCTCGATCAGCCCCGAGTTGTGATCGCTGTCGCTGTGCGAGACAAATGCGACATCGATCTTAGACAGGCCAAAGTATTTAAGAGCCGGTTTCAAAACATATTTTCCGACATTTTTCTGTGAGGAAGATCCGCCGTCAAAAAGATATGCTTCCCGACCGTCAGTGTAATAAATGATTCCGTCTCCCTGTCCCACATCAAGCATTATCAATGTGTTTTTCGAAAGCTTCGGAAAGACAAAAAGCAAAGGGCTCAGAATAAAGATGGTAAGCGGCAGGTATAAGGGAAAGCCCTTTTTTAAATGATCCCTTATGACCGGAGACAGAACAACGAGCAGCCAGATAATGTAATAGACTGCTATGCTCCAGGCCCTTGGTCTACCCGGGTTCCAGCTGTGAAAGGGAAGCATATCAAAAATCCGGCAGAGCCATTCATAGAGCTTCAGAAGATAATATGCGGGAGTTCCGAGCACCCCGGCTCCCGGAATGAGCATTGAAAAAAAAGCACTCATCACAAGTACTGTCATAAGAGGAAGTATTATGAGATTCAAAATAGTGCCGTAAACGGGATACTCATAGAAAAACCAGAGTATTACGGGCAGAGTTGTAAGGGTTATTGAAAGACTGATAAGCAGAGAACTGCCGAAAGCGGTGAAGGCTTTTCCGATACTGCTTCGAATATTTTTGGGGAGTCTGTCTGTGAAAACAGAAAGCCGATTTGTAAATCCGTTGGCAAAGCGTGCTATACGGAATTCGGATGGATCGCAAAGTATTGCTTTAATAAGCTTCTGCAAAACCGGTGAAAGAAAGCATACTCCCGCCGCAGACAAAAAAGAGAGCAGAAAACTGCAGTTTCCTAGCAGACAGGGATTCGGGACAAGGATCAGCACCGCGGTAAGTGACAGCCTTGTGGGATCGTCAACGGTCCTTCCGAGTATATCTGCAAGAAGCTTTATTCCGAACATGATTATCGCTCTTAAAGCGGAGATACTCATGCCTGTCATCAGACCGTATAATACCAGAAATGTTCCCGAGATCACTGCCGAAACCGGAATGGGAAGGCCCGTCTTTCTAAGGAGCATATAGAGACTCATTCCGATGATCGAGACATGCAGGCCGGAGATCGAGAGTATATGGGCGATACCGTTTCTTGTATAAAGATCTTTTATCCCGGAATCAATCCCGCTTTTTTCGCCAAGCAAAAGATCGCAGAGTATCGATGCTTCGATATCGGGGAAAACCTTATGCAGCCTTTCGGACCATTTAAGACGTGAGACGGTCAGCCCTTCTGAAAGCACATTAAAGCTTTCCGTATAACTGATTAATGAAGCATCATCGAGATAACCGATGATCTTTTTTGAGTGATAATGATCCGCGGAGTCAAACTGCCCCGGGTTTGTCGCATGTGAATATTCCTTGAAACGACCGGACAGGCTGACGTACCTGCCGGCCTTGAGTCCATCGATATCACCGGGAATGTTTACATTCAGCTTCCCACGAAGCCGGATGTTTTTCTTCTCGTCAGAATAAGTCACGGTCAGATTATCAATAACACATCCGGTTTCGTCGCGGCTTTGCAAACGGCCGCTGACCTGAATAATTGTATCGCCCGGAATCACATCGACATCAATGAAAGAAGTGTTTGTTATCACACCTGAAATGTTTAGAAAAGCATATACCGCAATGATGCAGATACACACCGCAAAAAGAGGTCTTTTCATATTTTCCCCGCTCCCCCAAAAACTTTTTTAAGTGAATAATAGAGTATGGGATTTGACCAAATCAGTCAAGTAAAAAATAGCTCTCCGATTTTGTATATTTTTCCTAAAAACTCTTGATACGCAGGCGGAAAATTGGTAAAATTACAGTATCTGCGATATTAAACGATATGGAAAAACATATAACGCAGGGCAAACTATTTCAGGAGGGTTATTTTATGAAAAAACCGGCAGTATTAAATGAGTTCAAGGAATTCATCACCAGAGGAAATGTTCTTGATATGGCAGTTGGTATCATCATTGGCGGCGCATTCACTGCTATAGTTAATTCGCTCGTTAATGATATTATCAATCCCTTTATCAATACCATTTTCGGAGGCTTCAGCTTCGACACCATGAATATCCAGGTTAAATTCCCCTGGGTAACTCTAATGAGAGAATTCGGAAACTATGTTGAATATCCCACATTCAGATTCGGAGATTTCTTAAGTGCGATCATATCATTCCTTATTACAGCTGTTGCACTTTTCTTCCTCATCAAGGGTATCAACGCGATCAGAAAGCTCGCAGAGAAAAAGAAGGCAGAGGATCCCGCACCTACCACCAAAATGTGCCCTTACTGCCGTACTGAGATCGATATCGAGGCAACACGTTGCCCTCACTGCACCAGCCAGTTACAGTAAGCGAAATTTTATTTTTACGATAAATGAAAAAGATATATTTCCTCGCACCGGTCATCACAGCTTGTCTTTTTTTGACCGGCTGCGGCAGTGTTAATACTAAAACTGAAGAGGGAATGCAGCAGATCAGCGCATTGCAGTATAGTGATGCGCTGGTGCTTTTTGATGAGGCCTCGGAAGAAGGAGAAAATCCCAAGCTGATAGCAAGGGGAAGAGGGATCGCCCTGCTTGGACAGACCGAATATGAAAAGGCGGCTGAGCAGTTCCTTACCGCACTTTCCATCGGAACCGGTCTTGTGCGGGATATAGATTACGACATTAACTATTATCTTGCCGATTCGTACATGGGAATGGGGGATTATGAGGAGGCAGAGAATACTTATTCTTCGATAATCGGGCTGAAAGAGGAGCCGAGAGCCTTTTTCCTCAGAGGAAAGGCAAGGCTTTATCAGGGCTCATATACGCTTGCAAAGGAAGATTTCGACGAGGCGGTATCACTTTCTCCCGATGATTTTGACATGGTCATAGGAATCTACCGCATACTTGCCGAAAACGGATACCGTGAGGCGGGAGAGGATTACCTTACGGCAGCTCTTGAGAAGGGCGGAAGGGGACTGACCTCACTCAATAAGGGCAAGATATATTATTACCTCGGAGAATACCAGACTGCTGCCTCGGCACTCGAAGAGGCGAGAAGTGCGGACGGTACGGATCCGGAGAGCTCGATCTATCTGGGCAGGTCCTATGAGGCAGTAGGAGAATACAACTACGCATCAAATGTATACGAAAGTTTTCTTGCGAGAAATCCCAAGGATTCGGCAGCATATAATCAGCTGGCGCTTTGTCGCATGAAAATGGGGGATTACGAGGGGGCGCTTGAGAGCATTCAGGCCGGAATGCAGACGGGCGAGACGAAGTATATGAGATCACTCAGTTTTAATGAGATCATCTGTTACGAGTATCTCGGGGAATTCAAAAAAGCACAGGCACTCATGAGCGCATATCTTTCTGGATATCCGGATGATGAGGATGCTCAGAGAGAACAGATATTTTTAAGCACAAGGTAAAGGGTTATTTATGATCAACAAGCTTATTGAAAAAATTGAAAAAACACAGGCACCCATCGTGGTCGGACTTGATCCCATGATGAAATTTGTGCCAGATCATATACAGAAAAAAGCATTTGAAGAATTCGGTGAAACGCTTGAAGGAGCAGCCGAGGCGATATGGCAGTACAACAAGGGGATAGTTGATGCGATTTACGACCTTGTACCTGCGGTAAAACCTCAGATCGCCATGTATGAGCAGTTTGGCATTCCCGGACTGATAGCTTTTAAGAAGACAGTGGATTACTGCAAGGAGAAAGGTCTTGTTGTCATCGGAGATGTTAAGCGCGGAGATATCGGATCCACCTCTGAGGCATACGCTGTCGGACACCTGGGAAAAGTAACCGTTGGTTCTAACAGCTTCTATGGTCTTAATGAGGATTTCGCGACAGTAAATCCCTATCTCGGATCGGACGGAATAAAGCCCTTCCTTAAGGTGTGCAGCGAAGAGAAAAAGGGAATATTCATTCTCGTAAAGACCTCTAATCCAAGCAGCGGTGAATTACAGGACAGACTAGTGGACGGCAGGCCGCTCTACGAGATAGTAGGTGAGAAGGTCGCCGAGTGGGGAAGCGAGTGCATGGGAGATAAATACAGCTACGTCGGAGCTGTTGTCGGAGCCACATATCCCGAGCAGGGAAAGGTACTGCGAAAGATAATGCCGAAGACCTTCATACTTGTTCCGGGATACGGAGCACAGGGAGGAAAGGGCGCAGATCTTGTTCACTTCTTTAACGATGACGGGCTTGGCGCAATAATCAATTCCTCAAGAGGAATAATAGCGGCATATCAGCAGGAACAGTATGCATCCTACGGTGAGCAGGGATACGCCGATGCATCCAGGGCAGCAGTGCTTGCGATGAAGGAAGATATCAGCAGCGCACTTGCCGGGAGAAAGAGGTAAAATATATGAGTAAATACGACGTAATAATCATAGGAGCCGGACCGGGAGGAATCTTTTCGGCATACGAGCTCACAAAAAAGGCGCCGGGCCTTAAAGTAGCCGTATTTGAGACCGGTGTTCCTCTCGAGGAGAGACACTGCCCTATCGATGGGGACAAGATCAAATCATGCATTAAATGTAAGACTTGCGCTATTATGAACGGATTTGGCGGAGCAGGAGCTTTCTCGGACGGAAAATACAATATAACCAATGATTTCGGCGGTACGCTTCATGAGTACATAGGAAAGACCAAGGCACTTGAACTTATGAATTATGTCGATGAGATCAATGTTTCTCACGGCGGCGAGAATACCCATATGTTTACGACTGCGGGAAGTGAGTTTAAAAAGCTCTGCATGCAGAACAAGCTCACACTCCTCGATGCATCCGTAAGGCATCTGGGAACCGATATAAACTACATTGTTCTTGGCAAGCTTTATGACGAGCTTAAGGACAAGGTGGAGTTTCATTTCAGAGCGCCTGTCACAGATATTGAGCAGATCGAAGGCGGTTACCGCGTTCTTTACGGTGAGGGCGAGAGCGCAGAGTGCACCAGATGCATTGTTTCGGTGGGAAGAAGCGGAAGCAAGTGGATGGAGAGCGTATGTCAGAAAATGGGGATTCCGACCCGCTCCAACAGAGTGGACATTGGCGTCAGGGTTGAGATACCCGCAGAGATATTCTCACATCTCACGGATAAGCTCTACGAGAGTAAGATCGTATACCGCACAGCTAAATTCGAAGACAGTGTAAGAACCTTCTGCATGAATCCGAACGGCATTGTCGTAAATGAAAACACCAACGGCATTGTCACCGTTAACGGACACAGCTTTGAGGATCCTTCCAAAAAGACCAATAACACAAACTTTGCTCTTCTTGTTGCCAAGCATTTCTCGGAGCCCTTCAAGGACAGCAACGGATACGGTGAGAGCATAGCAAGGCTCTCGAACATGCTTGGAGGCGGTGTTATCGTACAGCGTTTCGGAGATCTCGAAAGAGGAAGAAGAAGCAATCAGAAGAGGATCGACGAAGGCACTATACAGCCGACTCTTGCGGCCACTCCCGGAGACCTCAGCCTGGTTCTTCCCAAGAGAATACTTGACGGAATAATCGAGATGATCTACGCTCTTGACCGTATCGCACCGGGTACAGCCAATGACGATACGCTTCTGTATGGCGTGGAAGTCAAGTTCTACAACATGGAGGTTAAGCTCAATGAGCGCTTAGAGTGCAATTATCCCGGGCTCTTCATCATCGGAGACGGAAGCGGAGTAACGCATTCGCTTTCACACGCTTCGGCGAGCGGCGTTTATGTAGCGGATATAATTGCGGCTGAAAGCTCTGCAAATTAACAAAAAGTATGTACTTTTAGCTATTTATATGCTAAAATAACAACACTTGTGTCACTTTTGGAGATGGCAGGTAATGGATATGAACGAGAACGATTTCGAATACATGAAAAATAAGATGGCGGATTATCGCAGAGGACTTGAGCCTCTTGTGAAATACCTTCCTTGGTTTGAACAGGCGTCGGAAAAATCGGCTTCTTCGATGTATAACGGAAACGGGCTGGATAAAGAGGGTTCGCTCTCTTTCCCCGTCTATGATGCCACGCTTATGTCATTTATCAAAGAGGCTTCGTATTCCCAGTTTATGGACAGGAATTACCAGTATATCTATACCCGCAAAGCCATAAGGGATGCGCAGGATGAGCGCGATCTTATCGCACAGGCGGATTACAGGAGCTGGGATATTCTCTGCGGCATCCTTTCCAGATATGTGATGGGTGGACGTACAAAGGGGATCATCTGGAGTCAGGGCGTATCCGAGAGGATCTTTTTCTTATGTCTCTCAAAGATGCTGGAGATCGTTACCGAGTGGAATGCGGAAAGAAATTTAAGATAATTATTTTGAGAAGGGATTTTCCTTAAAATGGGTGATAAATCAGTCAGAAAAAAACAGTACATTATCGAGAAGGCAAGGGAAGTGTTTGCTCAGAAGGGCTATAAGGATGTTACCATGAAGGACATCGTTGATGCCTGTCAGATAAGCAGGGGCGGATTGTATCTTTATTTCGAAAGCACCCGTGAGCTTTTTGTCGAGGTGCTTAAGAAGGAGCAGGAGAGTGAGGATATTTTCAGTGGCAAGGTATCTGAGAATTCCACCGCTGCGGAGATACTCGTCCTTTTCCTTGTCGAGCAGAAAAAAGAGATCATCAGGAAGAGAAATTCTCTTATAAAGGCTACCTATGAGTTTTATTTCCAGGAAAGACCGGGAGAAAAGGACGACTCATTCAGGAAGGATTTTGAATCCGCAGTCAGGATCCTGCAGAGAGTTATCGAGGTGGGAGCCCAGAATGATGAGCTTATTTGCGACAGACCGGAGGATGCGGCGAGAAACATCATGGTTACGCTTGAGGGACTTAAGGTCATGTCGCAGACGATAGGAGTTTCTGCTGAGATGATAGACAATCAGTTCATCTACATACTCAGTAATCTCGGTGTGGGTGACGATACGGCGAATTAGTGACCGCATTTATCAACCGGTATAATCAGGAATAGCTTTTCCTTAGCAGACAGGCAGGAGAAACACTCCTGCCTATTTTTCGCAGAGGTATTTATGAAGGAAACAGTATTTGAAATGGAACTTCCCGTTGGGGAAAGATACAGAGTCTTCAGAAACAGGATCATCTCACAGTCACAGATCAGTTCGCCCGGAAGACTTTCTATCGTGAGCGGTACTCACGGAGACGAACTTGAAGGGCAGTATATTTGCTATGAGATCTCAAGGCGCATAAATGAGCACCCGGAATATCTCATGGGTATAGTGGATATCTACCCGGCTCTCAATCCTTTCGGGATCGATATGGCGAGCAAGACAAATCCTCTTTTTAACAGTGATATGAACAGAGTTTTTCCCGGCTCTGCAGACGGCAATTTCGTGAACAGACTTTGCGCATCGATCATTGACAGTGTGGCGGGCTCGGATCTCTGTCTTGACATCCATGCCAGCGATATTTTTGTCAGGGAGATTCCACAGGTCAGGCTCAGCGAGGAGTTTGCCGAAAATCTCCTGCCATTTGCTAAGCTTACAAATGTGGATATGATCTGGATGAATGCGACCGCGACGGTTCATGAGTCAACTCTCGCCCATTCCCTTAATGTTATCGGAGTTCCGACACTTGTTATAGAGATGGGACAGGGACATCAGATCAATAAGCCCTATGGCGATCAGATCGTAGACGGGATTTTCAATATCATGTGTGAACTTGGAATGTGGACAGGCCCAAGACCGAGGACTCAGCTTCCGGCTATTTCCAGTGACGGTTCCGTTGAATTTATCAGGAGCAGCCATGCAGGGATCTTTATGCCGGTAACCGAGCACAACCATTTCGTCAAGGCAGGTGACAGGATAGGAGTACTTCTCGATCCGTTCAGCGGTGAAAAACTCGGAGATATAGTAACGGAACAGTCGGGACTTTTGTTTACGCAGAGAATATATCCCGTGGTGAGCGAGGGCGATCTTCTTGCAAGAATACTTACCGGAGCGTTTTAAAGGGGAACAGGCAGTATGCAGATAAGCAATGTATATGATTTTAAGTCAACATACAGAGAGGATATGCATGTAAAGGGCTTTGTCTTCGGAGAGGGCGAAAAATGCGCGTGCATAGTCGGACCGACAAGAGGAAGTGAATTTCAGCAGCTTTATATTTGCAGCCAGCTGGTAAAGAAGCTTAAGGAACTTGAGGAGGCGGGAGCGATAGTCGGCGGAAAGCAGATAATGGTCATTCCCACCGAGAATTTCTATGCATTCAATCTTTCAAAATCATTTTTTGGAGTTAAGAATATCGATCTGAACAGATGCTTTCCCGGAAACGACTACGGTGAACCGGTTTCAAGGATAGCGGACGGTATCTTTAAGAGCATTAAGGAATACTCTTATGTAATACAGTTCACCACCTTTTTTGAGAGGGCAAAATGCGTTCCGCATGTCAGAATGATGGATAACGGAAAGCATAATGTATCACTGGCAAATCTGTTCGGACTTCCCTATGTTGTGGTAAGGCGGCCGATCCCCATAGATACTACAACGATGAACTACAATCTTCAGACGGACGTGAATAAAGCCTTTACAATTTTTACCACTGAAGACCGGAACATCGATGAAAAGGGTGCTAAGCAGGCAATATCCGCCGTGCTGCGCTTCCTGATGAGAATGGGAATCATCCACTATGAGTGTCATTCGGGGTTTATCAGCCATGTGCTCTATGAAGACGATCTGACGGATGTACTCAGCAAGCGTGCCGGTATATTCAGGAGTATTGTGAGCTGCGGTGATGATGTGAAATACGGGACCAAGATGGCGGAGATACTCGATCCGTTTGACGGCTCGCTTCGGGAAGAGATAACGGCCTCCACAGACGGAATAGTATTCTTTGAACATAATACCGCTTTGATCAACCAGTACGAAACCGCCTTCAGAATGATCCACCGGCTTCATGAATAAATCTTTCACAAAAATATCGGAAAATTTCATAAAAGTTTATATTTATTTAATTGAGATTTGCCTCTGATTCGACTATTCTTTAATGGATGAGATTTTTAAACGATTCGGAGGCATTTGTGCGTAAGAAAAGCGCGCGGAACGGAGCATGTTATGAACAGATTCAGATCTTGGCTTGAGAGATTTATGTATGGCAGATACGGACAGGATCAGCTGGGGATATTTCTCATGGCATTTGCCATGATACTTTTTACGATCTCTCTTTTCACGGTACCGTATATATATATTGCGGCGATTTTGATAATAATATATGCGTATTTCAGGATATTCTCCAAAAACAGAGCGGCGAGATATAAGGAAAACGCATGGTTCCTGAAGCATACGGCGTGGGCCGGCAGACTTTTCGGAAAGCTGAAATATGCATTTACCGAGGGAAGAAAATACAAGGTTTTCAAGTGCCCGAAATGCGGACAGAAGCTACGCGTTCCCAGAGGCAGGGGAAGGATCGAGATAAGATGCCGCAAGTGCTTTGAGCAGTTCATCAGAAAATCTTAAGGGGTATAATACATGTTCGGTTATATCATGATAAATAAGGCTGAAATGAAATTCAAAGAATTTGATATATACCACGCATACTACTGCGGGCTCTGCCAGAGCCTGCTTAAACGCTTCGGCCCCTTGGGACAGATCACCTTAAGCTTTGATATGACCTTTGCCGCGATCCTGCTCTCATCACTGTATGAACCTCAGAATGTCGAAAAGAAGTGTAACTGTGTTGCCCATCCTTTTGAGCGCCATATATATTACAGCAACGAGTATATTGATTATGTAGCGGATATGAATGTCCTTCTTACTCTTTACAAGTGTGAGGACGATTGGAATGATGATCGCAGGGCAGATAAGGCCTGCTTTGGCTGCACTCTCAGGAAGCTGAGCTGCAAAAAACGCAGGCAGTACCGGGAGAAAGAATATAAGATAAAGGATCTTCTCGCAAAGATTTCTTCGCTGGAAAAAGAAGAATGCAGAGATATAGACTTGATATCGGGGCTTTTCGGGGATATAATGAGTTATATTTTTGTCGAACGCATTGATGAATGGTCAGAGACTCTCGGAAAGCTTGGCTACTACCTCGGAAAATTTATCTATATCCTTGATGCCTACGATGACGCGCCAAGGGATATCAAGAAGAATAAGTATAATCCCTTCAAGGAAAAGTACGGAAAAGAAGGTTTTGATGACGAGATAAAAATGATGCTTTCCATGATGATGTCGGAATGCTGCAAACAGTTTGAAATGCTCCCGATAATCGAGAATACGGAGATACTCAGAAATATTTTATATTCCGGTGTCTGGGGGAGGTTCGAGGAAATAAGGAAGAAGAGATTTAATCAGAATTAGTTTTTTTCAGAGGTTTTTTATGGATCCATATAAGGTTCTGGGCGTTTCGCAGAACGCTTCAGACGAGGAAATAAAAAAAGCATACAGAAACCTTAGCAGAAGATACCATCCGGATGCAAATGTAAACAATCCCAACAAAGCGCAGGCAGAAGAAAAATTTAAACAGATACAGAGTGCATATCAGTATATCATGAAAGTGAGAACTGAAGGATATATGGGAGGATGGGAATACGGCGAAGACGACAGAAATCCCTTCAGCGGATTTAAGGGATTCGGACACGCCGATGCCGATACCGGATATGAGGAGGATCCTAGACTTCGCGCTGCAGGTAATTATCTGCGCAGCGGATATTACAAGGAGGCAAGGACTACTCTTGACGGTATGGAGGATATCCGAAGAAATGCGAGATGGTTTTTTTACAGTGCCATTGCACATGAGGGACTTCGCAATTCCGTGGCTGCGCTGGAGCATGCTAAAAGAGCTGTAAGAATGGAGCCTGATAATTTAGAATACCGTCAGCTCCTATCTCAGCTTGAGAGTGGGACCACCTGGTATTCCGAAAAGCAGAATTCATACGGTTACAGTCAGAGTAAGGCGGGAACAATCTGCTCAAGGATCTGCATAGCAAATCTTATATGTAACCTGCTCTGCGGAGGAGGCGGAATATGTATGGGTGGATACGGCAGGTGCTGCTGACAGAGTCCCGGCCGTCAGACACGATCCTTATAATTATCTGCAAGGACTATCTCACCCTGAGAAAGAGTCTTTCGGATATCTACAATTCTTTGATTTTCTGAACCTCGGAACTTAAGTCTGAGGTTCTTTTTTTCTTTGACGTATTCACCGTCAACAAATACGTCGGAGAGCTTGATCAGTTCTGCCAGCTCTTCGGCATCAGGGGCCGGGCTGTAATCCGGAAGGATGCGGTTTCTGGGAACCTCTCTTAAGGAGGGAACTTTTGAAGCATCCCATAATCCTGCTCTGGCAAGAAGCTCCTCAGTGAGATAACCCGTATATATCCAGATAGTTTTATAAGGATAAAGCTTTTTGATCACGCGGGAGAGTTCAAGCACCGTTTTCCTGTTGGCAGGTTCCATGGGCTCACCGCCAAGGAAGGTCATTCCTGCCACATAGTCGGGAGAAAGAGCTTCAAGTATCTCATCTGCCTGTTTTCCGGTGAATTCCTGCCCGTAGGTGAAATTCCAGGTTTCCGCGTTGAAGCATTCTTCACATCTGTGAGTGCAGCCGCTGACAAAGAGATTGACACGCACTCCGGGCCCGTTGGCTATATCGTTTTTCTTGATCGTTCCGTAATACATATTTTCCCTCGTTTAGAAATAAATCCGAATTCGGAATAATTATATCACAAAGGAGTTATTCATGCACTTTGTAAACTCCGGCCGACAAAAATATATTCGCAAACAATATATCTTTTCTTGACAACAGACCAAGTTTGAAATAAACTGTCCTATGTGATATTGATAACCGTTATCATTAAAGAGGAATTAGGAAATGCTGAAAATAGGAAGAAACGATCCGTGCTGGTGCGGAAGCGGAAAAAAATACAAGACCTGTCATGAGGCCTTTGATGCAAAGATCAAAAAATATCATATTCAGGGAGCTCATGTACCGGATCATGAGATAATAAAGACACCGGCGCAGATAGAAAAGATCAGGGAAAGCTGTAAGATAAACATACAGATACTCGATACTCTGGACAAAGAGATCTGCGAGGGAATGGAGCTTTCAAAGATCAACGATATTGTAAATGAGATTACCTATGGAGCCGGAGCGATCCCGGCGCCTCTAAACTATGAAGGCTATCCATACAGTGTCTGCACCTCCGTAAATGAACAGGTCTGCCACGGATTTCCCCACAAAGGAAAATTCTTAAAGGACGGTGACATAGTGAATGTCGACTGTTCCACGATACTTGACGGATATTTTTCCGATTCATCGAGAATGTATTGTATCGGAAATGTGAGCGAGGAAAAGAAAAAGCTTGTAGAGACAACCAGGGAGGCTGTCTATGCCGGTCTTGAAAAGGTTCAGCCCTGGGGTTATCTGGGAGATATGGGACAGGCAGTGCACGATTACTGCTATGACAGAGGGTTTACCGTAGTCCGCGAGATCGGCGGGCACGGAGTCGGTCTGGAATTCCATGAGGATCCGTGGGTAGGATATCACACAAAAGCCGGAACGGACATGCTGCTTGTGCCGGGTATGATATTCACGATAGAACCAATGGTTAATATGGGCAAGGAAAAGATAAAGACCGATAAGGAAAACGGATGGGAAGTATCAACTGCTGACGGGATGCCTTCCGCACAGTGGGAGATCATGGTACTTGTCACCGAAGAAGGGCACGAGGTCCTTTGCTGGTAGGATTGGAGCTTATATGTCTAAGATGGTCACAAACATGCAGAAGGATATGATCGTGCAGAAGCTGCGCGACAGGGGATGCCGCATCACAAAACAGAGGCTGATGCTTCTCGATGTGATCCTTGAGGAAGACTGCTCAAGCTGCAAAGAGATATTCTATAAAGCATCAAAAATAGATAAGACGATAGGAAGCGCAACGGTATACCGCATGATAAACACGCTTGAGGATATCGGAGCGATAAGCCGTAAGAATATGTACAGGATCGCCTGCGGGACCGAGAGCTGTGCCGAAAAAGCATGTACTGTCGCATTTGATGACGGAAGCATTCTTGAACTTTCCGGAGCACAGTGGAACAGGATAATCCGTGCGGGACTGACTGCCGAAGGGTATAAAAAGAATGCGAAAATCCTGAGTGTTGATGCGAGAAACTGTACCTGCTCTGAGTAGTACGGGAATGCTTTTATTCGAATCTACATGATTGTCAATGCCGAAGATACTTTATGATGATTGTCATAAGGTATCTTCTTTTTTTATTGACACTTATACCTTATCATGCTATATTTCTAGATAGAGCAACCGATTGCGCAAAGGAGGTTTTCAATGGATAAATTTATTCTTAATGTCATCCACCGTCCGGAGATGGTTCCGGAATATTCCGCTACCGTTACCGGTCAGGGAAAAGAAGAGGATATAGGTGACAAGGTACTTATTGGTGAGTCCCTCGATATTTTCAGGACTCAGCAGAGACTTGCACATGAAAACGGATTAAAGGTCACTATTCAGATGACCTATGCATCATTATTCAATGATGAGGCCGTGGAGATCGCAAAGCACGATCATGACACATACGGGGACGAGATCGCGCTCTCTCTTTTGGGGCTTCCCTGTGAAGAATTCCGTGCAAAATATAAGACCAAGGAATTCTGCATCTGGATGTTTTCCATGGAGGATAAGAAGACTATTGTCAGGGATGTTTTCGAAAAGTTCAAGGAGCGTTTCGGGTTCTATCCTGAATCGACGGGCTCTTATTATATGGATGCGGACCTTATCAATTTTATAAAGGCAGAGTATCCAATGGTTAAGTGCGCGGTTGCAACCTGCTGGGAGGAAGGCCCCAAGGCTTATCATACCTGCAATAATTCCTGGTATACTCTTTTTGACGGCGGCCCATGGGCACCCTGGATACCTTCAAAGCAGAATACACACGCTCCCGCAGCAAACAGGGAGGAGGATTCCGGCATTGTGGCGATCCCGCACCTTTCGAGAGACCTGCTCGCCTGCTACGACGGAAACGGATCGAATTTCGGAACCCATCCCCAGAATGTCCTTCGCGGAATGATATATGACACTAAGACATGGGAATTCCCGTATCTTTATAATCTCATTGACCAGTATCGCGCCCTTGAGAAATACAACAACGGCTATGCCTATAATATGATGTTCGTAGGTCCCGGCTGGATGAATAAGGCAGGTCGCTGGGAGCAGCCCTATGAATTACTTCTGAAATCTTATTCCGAAGGCTGCAAATACTACGGAGACCTAAAAAAACAAGGCAAGCTTGTGGATATGACCATGAGCGAATTTGCGGATCATTACAGAGAGAAGAAGGGCGTGAATGCGGGCAATTACAATGAGCCCGAGTGCGCACTCTGGAGGGATATCCTCTATGGCTCTGATAAGCAGCTTTTCTGGTACTGCGATCCCTATATGAGAGCCTGTGTTAACATGGACCAGGGAGGAGCGATAGTTGACCTGCGTCCCTACGCTGCCAAGCTTGAGTGGCCTGTAGGCATTGGAACAAAGCATGTTCAGGATGCGTCATATCCTTTCCTTATCCAGGAAAAGTACCGCGCCGGATATTTTACTCATTACGCCGGAGCCGGAACCGTAAGAAGCGCTAAGCTGAACTACAAAGGCGAGGAAGTAGATTTGTGTCTTACACCGACGCACGCTCATTTCTCGGAGGAGACCATTGACGGAAAGAAAAACAGGATCATCACTCTTGATCCCGTGACCATCGAGTTCAGGGACCTTACAGTAAAACTGCAGACTAAGGAATATTTCGAGGAGGGTTCATCAAATATCAGGATCGAGAGAAATATACTGCAGATGAGCATACCCGATGCGGAAGTTACCTTTGATGAATATATGACAGCCTGCTACGGAACAACTGAATATCCCGAGGATATGACCGGAATTGTCTTAAAGGCTGAGGGAGATACTACAGAGACGATAAACTATGAGTATCGCTGCCGTGAGGCTAAGGTTTCGAATGCGAGGGCAGTGAGCGCTGTGGTACCGGCAATCGAAACCTATGTTTCGATGACGATTTCTGAGCCCGCTGACGGATACATAGAAGAGGGCTATGCATTTTCACCGATGTTCAAACTTGGCTTTAAGAAAAAGATTTCTGACAAGGAGGTATTTTCAACATGGCTCAACTTGGCAAAGGCAAATTAAATTATCGCTGCCCCTCATGCTTTATGAGAGATCTTGATATCGATATGTTCTACAATAAAGAAACCGGCATTTACAGCTGCATTCGCTGCCAGTTCAGAGGAACTGAGAAGGAGGTCCTTGATTTCAACGAGCTCGTAAGGATAAGATACGGAGCGATGCATAAGAGATTTACAAAATTTGATTTTGACTGATCTCTTTTGACGTGTTATTATTATTTTCAATAAAAAACACTGCTATGCCCCAATTGATTTTGGGAATGTTGCACAAAAAACAAGCATTTTTTTCGGCATAACACAGGAAGGAGTTTTGAATGAAAATAAGAAGATCGCTTTTAAGTCTTGGAATTGTTGCTTCAATGGCATTTTCGACATTATCTCTTAATGCCTTTGCTAAGCTGCCTATGGATCTTAAAGACACATCTGCAGACTGTGTCTGGAAAGTTGATCCCGATGTTCCCGTGGATCAGCAGAAATCATACTGGTATGAAATGGGAGTAAGACAGGGGACCAAAGATGATCCAAATGGTGTAATGGGTGAGAATGATGACGGAACTCTTTCGAACAGAGGAAGAGAGATCTGTGATCTTAGTCTTACGGAGAATAATGTAAAAGGTGTGTGGTTCTGGCTTGATTCGATCTATGACGGCGCCAAGGCCACGAGCAAAGAAGTCTGGATGCCCTATGTATTTCAGGATGAGGCTTCGTGGAAAAATGCCGACGGAACCTGGAAAGAGGATAAGCTGAAAGAAGTAGCAGATAATTCTGACAGGATGAGTAATGCTGTCGGAATGGGACAGTGCGTTATTGACCAGATCAAAAAGCACGGAACCAAAGAAGGCGGAAAATGGGTCCGTTATAATGCGGACGGCAGGATGATCAAGGGCTGGTATACCGAAGACGGAACTATCAAACCCGATCAGAAGGGCAATACTTATTTCTATGATATTCAGACAGGTCTTATGGCTAAGGGTGATGTGAAGATAGAGGGAAAAACCTATCACTTCGATGAGATTACCGGTGTTCTTGATCCCAATTCCGTAAAGGAAGATGTCAATTCCGAATACGAAGTGAACATTAAGAGCTGTCCCGGCAATTTTGCCATTGAAGGAGATATGGAATTAAGCGGAACCGGAAACGGTTATCATGCGAAATTCGCTATCTCAAACGGAGGCTCCGGAACCATTTCATTAGGGCTTCAGTATGATGTTAATTCCGGTAATGATGCATGCAGAGGTAAAGTAGCCCTTATGGTAGAGAATGCAACTCCTATCTGGCAGCAGTATTACTGGCCCGGAGAGATAACCGTCGGTGATACCTCCGGAAAGGCTCATATCCTGTTTGCAGTTGATACCATAAGCGGTATTGCATACGGATATATCAACGGTCAGTCTGTCGGAAGCTGGCAGAATGACGGAATGAAAAATTCAAATTATGACTATATCCAGATCAAAGCGGAAGGCGCTGCTGATGACGGAAGCGCGGTAGTGGCCGCTTTTAAGAATATTACGGTAAAGCATGTTGAAGATGCCAGCGGAAAGATCGGTTATATCAGCAAAGGAAAGGTTTTCTGTGAGACATCCAGCCCTACATTCGAATCTCATGTTGAACCCGGAAATGAGGGATATTATACGGTATTGGGAAATAACTATTATGAACCCGAAGGCTATACCTGCTCATATGTAACCGGCGTCAATGATAATATTGACTGGGATGTTCAGGCGGGAGTTCAGGCATATATATATTATATAAAGGGATATACTTATCTTGCTCTGAAATGACGAATGGGCTGTAAGTTATTAAGAATATTTAAGTATAAGTTCTTTGACAGTATATGTGCGAAAGTGGTATTATTTTCTTGATGTCAGACCGATCATTTGAGTGCTTTAAGGATTCGCAAAGTGCTTTATTATCAGTACTGTCGGTCAAATAAAAACAGGATGAAAAGGAGAAATAATGAAGATTAAAAAGGCTCTTATCAGTATTATTACATGTGCAGGACTTTTAGCTTCTACAGCTCTGCCGGTATTCGCAGGATCACCGGATTTTATCGAAGGAAAGAATGAAAGCTGGAATATCGTTGACGGAAAGGCATATTGGTATGAAGGCGGGAAGAAGCAGGGTATCGAGAGCGATGTCAAATGCTTAAAGTATGACGGAACCACAAGAGGTAGGGAAATCTACGACAAGGCAAGTGACGGCTGGTATTGGCTTGATACCGTTTATGACGGTGCCAAGGCTACGGGAAAAGAAGTATTCATGCCTTATATTTACCAGAACGAGGCGGGCTGGGATGATAAGACAATACGTGATAATGCAAATAATTCCGATGAGGGAATGAAGGATTATATCTACAATTGCATTAAGAACAAGACAGGTAAGTGGGTTCGCTATGACAATGATGGAAAGATGTTAAAGGGCTGGGTTACCATCCAGGGAGATCTTGCCAAGGCATATCCCACTCAGGAAGGCAACACCTATTACTATGACACCAAGACCGGAGTTATGGCTAAGGGCTGGGTTTCAATCCTTGGCGTTAACTATTTCTTTGATGAGGTTACCGGAAAGCTTCTCGGAGCATACAGCAATACTCAGGTTGCAAAGAATGATATCTACACAGGAAAAACCGGATCCGACAGATCCTCTATCTTCTCCAATACAAACGGAGCAAAATATGTTCCCGGATTTAATAATCCCGGTGATGTATACGCTATAGAGGCGGATGTTGAACTCTCCGGAACAGGAAGCGGATATGAAGCTCTTCTTGAGATAGGAAGCGGATATGACAGCATTAGATTCGGTCTTGTTTATGAGAAGGATTCAAAGGATACGAAGGCCAGCGGAAAGGTTGCTGTTATGGCTGAGAGCGTTGATGTTTCCGAATCCACCGTTCCCCGCTATGATCTCGGAGGAATCTATTACGCTGCCGATAAGGCCAGCTGCCACCTTATGCTGGTTGTTGACAACACTTCAGGAACTGCATGGCTTTTCCACAACTACATTTACGTAGGAACAGTGGTTAACCCTGCACTTAAGGGAGATGCTCTCTATATTCATGCAAGAGGCGTTCAGCTCGGAGGCGGTTCTGTTGATGCAGCCTTCAAGAACGTTAGGGTTAAGAGCCCTGTAGACGGCAAAGAGATTATCACCACCAAGGGTAATCCTTCAATCAATGCTGCTGATGTTACAGGAATCGATTACACAGCATTTGTTGCAAATTCTGCAAACGGATATCTTCACGCCGGAGTAAAGGCTACAAACAGCACTTACACAGTTCCCAACACCGCATACGGATATCTTGAATTTGTAAACGGACCGAAGATTTTCTGATCTTGATTGATCCGATACAGATAAAGATTTTAAGGGATGTGCTTCGGCACATCCCTTTTTTTAAAAAATTTTCAACTTTTTAAAAATTCTTCTTGCAAAAAAAAATTACTTATGGTAATATACCACTGTTGCTTCGGGGTGTGGCTCAGCTTGGTTAGAGCGCCGTCTTAGGGAGGCGGAGGTCGCGAGTTCGAATCCCGCCACTCCGATGTTTATAGATACCGTAAATTCATTTAATTTGAATTTACGGTTTTTTTCTACCTGATTCTACGAAATGTGAATGCTAAAGGTTTACATAAGTTTATTTATTTGAGACGGAAAATGTGATATTATAAATTAGATTGTTGATAATGCGTTTATGATTAAATTCAGAGCGCTGGTAGGTTTTTCCGAAAGACGATGTTTGATACAGCCATCTCAGAGGAGTCTCTATGGACATAAGAAAAATTACTGATGAAAATATCGAAGAATACGCAGATATTTTTGAGCCCGATGCCATAACTGACATCAAGAGAGAGTTCTACCGGGGTATTGCCCTTCATGAAACGGGTAATGACAGCGCGAATGCTGCGATTATCTGGGAACTGAAAAATACCGAGGAAGACATAGATACCGAGGCGGAGCTGGAATACCTTTACCTTGGTGACGCATCTTCCGGTGACAAGCTTTTCGATGCATATAAGGATGAGATCGCAGGGGACAATGTAAGGAAATCTTATTTTGAATTCGAAAACCCCGGGGCAGATGTAGAGAAGGTCACAGGCAAGGCCGGATTTGATCCTAAGTCTAAAGAGAGCCGGGATATAGTCGTTACGGTCGAAGAGCTTGCGAGCTTAAGCTTTGTGAAAAAACAGACCGTGCCTTATATCACCGCGATAAGTGATCTTATGGTAAGACAGTACAGAAAAGGTATCACTAACTGCCTTTTCCACGGGAGAAAAGGTCTTTTGGAAGACCTTGCATTTCTTCCCATGAGCTATTTTGACCAGGATGTTTCGAGCTGCGTTCAGACCGACGGAAAAGCCAATGGCTTTCTTCTGGTTCACAAGACTTCAAAAGACGAACTTATAGTGGATCTCCTTTTTGCTATGGAGCCTGATGCCAGGATAAATCTGATCCACATGCTGAGGTATTCCATAAATGCCGCTGCGGAGAAATATCCGCCTGATACCAAAGTATATCTTCGCAGACATAACGAAATGACTGTGGATATCATAAAAAAACTCTTCCCTAACAAGCAGGGAACGACCGTTTTAGCAGGGGAAAGGGGGGAGTGAGGAAATGTTTTCAGACAGAAACTTTGCTTCATTTTTTATGGATGGTGCCGCGATACTTATGGTCATCGGTATCATAATCAATACGGCGATCTACAGGAAGAGAAACAAATTTGAGGATAAGCTTTTCTTTCAGCTTCTGCTTACAGATATCCTTATCGGAGTGAGCGATATTCTCGTTGCGATAGCCAATGGAAGGACATTTGCGGGAGCCAAAATACTGAATCTGACTTCCTTCGCATTCATATACATATCACAGGCTCTGTTCGGACTGGTGATGTCTGTATACCTTACAAAGCGCCTTACGGGTGATGAAAAAAAGGCTAAAAAGCTGGCGCTTCCCATGTCGATTCCGATCATACTCATTATACTAATGTATCTGGTCGGAATACCGAATGGATTTTTCCTGAAGGTCGATGACTCGAACATGTATCAATACGGTCTGTTATATCCGATCCCTGTAGCTTTGATGGGACTGTACGCTTTGCTTGCCATTGTTCTTACGTTTCTTTACAACAGAACAAGAAAAGGCAAGGGCATGATACCATTCTGGCTTTATCTTATACCGATTGCAGCAATGATCGTCGTTCCGTATGTATTCAAAGGCATATCGCTGAGTGCTGTGGGCTTTGCCGTTATTCTTGCCTATATGCATACCGGAGTCATGAACGAGACATTTTATGATGAAGAGAACAGGAGGTGAGACGGATGGTACTTGAAAATGATGTTCTTGCAACTCTTTATGCGCAGGGAACGGCTATTGCGCTTATTCTCGGCCTTATGTTCATATCCGTTCATCTCAGGAAAAGGAAGAGGATACGGGACAAGCTGTTTTACGCTATGTGCATCAATGTACTTGTAATGAGTGTATTCCTTTCATTTAATGTTCTGCTGCGTTACAGGACATTTACCGGAGCAAGGGAACTTATATTGATAAGTTCTACGATATCTGAGTTTTCACTGATTTTTATTCTGTTCCAATGGCTGATCTTTGTTGACTATCTCATCTATGAAAGCTGGGATCATGTGGCAAGGCATTTTAAAGTGATGTTCGTGCCTGTCATGTGCGAGGGGGTACTCTATTTCGTTAATCTGTTTACCACACTGGTATTCAGGACGGGAATAATATTTAATGTCAATGAAGACCTTATTTACAGAAGATGTCCGCTTTTCTGGTCGGTTAAGGTAATTGAATCGGCATATTTTATAGCGACCATCGTAATGATAGTCAAATACAGGAAAAACTCCAAAACGCCGGTATTTATCAAGCTGAGTCCTATGATTATACCTTTTGCGGTCGGTTCCGCCGTCAGCGTTTTCTCCGATTATTCGGCTCACTCCCTCGGACTTGCGGTTGGCTTGGTACTACTGCATTTCTCCTTTATGAACGGTTACTGCTATGTGGATGAGAGGCTGGGCTGCTACAATAAGGCATACCTTGAATTCATTAACAGGTACACGAAGGAAAAAAGCCTCTCGGGCGGAACGGGTATCGTATTCAGCTCGGTAGACAAAGAGAAGGAATTTGCCGATATACTTCTTGATGATAAGCCGAAGAATGCTGATGTGATTTATGTCGGTAAAGGAAAGTTCCTTATGATATCGGAGACACAGAGAAAGTCTTCAATACACATGCTGCTGGATCTTATTGAGGAAGCTGCAGAAGAGAAAGGCGTTAAGTATTCCGCTGATTTCGCGGTAAGAAAGCTGGATGAATCACCAGATGAATTCGTGGGAAGGCTTTTAGCTGAGTAAAACACAGTAAGGCATAGATAGACAAATTAAAGAAATAACAGACAGAAAAAATGGTGGCCACCGAAAAGTGACCACCATTTATAGTTTGTATACTATTCTGTATAAGTTTTAGGGCAGTGTGAAGAAGGAGATTGCTGTTCTCATGTTCTCGTTCACATCGCGCATTTCTGTAGTGGATCTCTGTGTATCCATGCAGGCATCCGTAACGGTCTGGCAGGATGCGGCAACTTCTTCTGCGGAAGCACCGAGCTCTTCTGAGATAGCTCCGAGATCTGAGGTAGCGTTTGTGAGTTCAATCTTGATGCCGTCGAGAGTACTGGTCATCTGACGGATAGTATCGATCTCTCTGATGGAAGCTTCAACAGAATCCGAAAGCAGATTGAACTTCTCCTGAGCCTTTTCGATATCGGTCTGCTCCTGGTTGATAACGTTGAATACCTTATTGGATATTTCAACGGTGCCGTTGGACTGAACGATGACGTTCTCGATGATCCTTCTGATCTCCTTAGCCGATTCAGCCGAGGAATCTGCAAGGCTTCTGATCTCGTCAGCAACAACTGCGAATCCGCGACCGGCTTCACCGGCACGTGCTGCCTCGATGGAAGCGTTAAGCGAAAGCAGGTTGGTCTGAGCTGCGATGGACTCGATTGCCTGAATAGCTGTCTGGATATCCGTGATCGCCGAGTTGGTCTCGTTGATCTTTTCGGTGATCTCGTTCATGGCCTTAACAGACTCATTAGCACCGGAGGATACTGACTTCATGCAATCGGTAGCATCATTGTTTGCGCTCTTGATGGTCTCAGATGCCTCATAAAGCTTCTGAACATTGTCATTGAGAAGTTCGATGCTGTCACCGAGCTCGGAAGCCTTCTCGGCCATTGTCTGAGCGTTCTCGGCAACACTCTGTGAGGTCTCTGCAACTTCATTGACCGC
>JAEEGL010994941.1_pt1 | contig 55345 bp, 36 predicted proteins | sample 9134231 | NCBI WGS metagenome assembly JAEEGL01 (sample SAMN16246548, study PRJNA631951) | gut metagenome | biome: gut microbiome; feature: rumen; material: fiber-attached | host: Bos | place: Iran: Karaj | collected 2018-10
ACCTTCGTCTGCACCGCGAAGACCGGATTCTCGAATTCCTTGGACGTATAAGTCCGGAAGCCCTTGTTCTCGCAGGTCGCCGGCGTCGTGATCGCCCAGACCGTGTCCACCGTCTCGCTCTGAACGAAATTGTCGTTCGTCCGGGTACGGCTCGCCGTCACCTTGCTGAAGTCATCCGCCCACGTGTAGGTCGTCGAGGTCCAGCCTTCCGGCACTTTATCAATGTTGGCCACCGTCTTCTTCTGCGTCGTAAACGCCGAGTTCGTGAAGGTGGCAGTATAGGTCGTCTCGCCCATTTCTTCGAAGGTGGCCGGCTTCGTGATTTCGCTCGTAGTGACCACGGTTTGGTTGATCTTATGCGACGTATCGTTCGCGCAGATCACCTCCGCTGCCACGGTGCTGTAGTCATCCGCCCACGTATAGCTCGGCTCGCCGTAGGCATGACCCTTGGCCGCAAGCGTCACCGTTCTCGTCTGCGCCGTGAATCCGTCTTTGGTGAACACGGCATTGTACTGAAGCGATCCGGCCGTCTCGCAGGTGGGCTCGACGCGGTTCGAAGTGGTCGTGACCACGGTCTCGCTGTCGGTATGGCTTCCGTCGACCGTGCAGATATGGCTCGCCGTCACGCTGCCGTTTCCGTCCGCCCAGTCATATGTCGGGGCACCCCAGACGTGGCCCTTGGCAGGAACGGTCTCTTCCTTGATCTGCGTCCTGAATGCGGAGTTTCCGAAGATGGCCGTATAGGTCCTGACGCCGGTCGTCTCACAGGTAGGCTCCTGCGTGATAGAGGACTGCACGTTCGAGACCTCGGTCTCCGTATGGCTCTCGTTCGTATCGTACTGGCAGACTCGCTTCGCCGTCACCGTCTTCAGATCGTCTGACCAGGTATACGTGGGTTCGCCCCAGATGTGCGGGATCATCTCGACATCTTCTGCTCTCGACAGCTGCTCAAACGCCGGATTCGTGAACACCGCATAATAGTTCATTTGTCCGACTGAAGTGCAGGTCGCCGGCGTAATGAGTTCCGTGGTGGTCGTAACGGTCTCCTCTTCCTTGTGAGTGCCGTCGTGCTTGCAGATCCGCGTCGCCGTTACGGTCTTCAGATCATCCGACCAGCTATAGGAAGGCGCATACCAGTCATGCCCGGTCGCAGGCGCCACTTCCTGTTTGGTCGCACCGCAGACGGAGCAGAGATAATCCAAATTGCCGTCCGTCGTGCAGGTCGCTGCCGGATTCGGAGTGACGGTCCACTGGTGATTGCCCGTCGCCGGGATCACGCCGCCGCCGGAGATCACTTGGCCGCAATCATTGCAGTACACCGCAGCATACCGCCCGTCCTGGCCGCAGGTCGCGGCCACGCCGGTCACGGTCGTCGAGCCGCCGATGTGTCTGCCCGGGTCTTTCTCGCCGACCTCAACGTCCTTCGTCGCATTGCAGTTGAGGCAGGTGTAATGATCGATCTGAGGCGACTTGCAGTTCGCAATGCTGTACCCTCTTCTGTACCAGTTGTGAGCATCCGGTATGATCGGGATCGGCTCCGTCTTCGTCACGCCGCAGATCGTACACTTGTACTGCTGCTGGCCTTCGGTGTTGCAGTTCGCCGCTTTGATCAGGCGGTCCTCCGCCCAATCGTGCGTATGACGGGCCGCAAGGATCGTAATGTCGCGGCCGGGCATCGTCGCATTCGCTGCGAGGTCCTTGCCGTCCAGCTGCCAGACCGCGGCGGCTCCTGCCGGCACGTCCAGCGCCGGCGCATTGAGCGGCGTGCCGAATTCCAGCGTCTCTTCCTTCACGACGGTGTCACCGTCCTTCCAGACGACGTTGTAGGAATTGACCGTATAAACCGCCGTTACCGTGGCGCCGCCCGCCGGCGTCTTCATTGCCGGGTTGAATTCGCCTTCCTGATCTCCGATCTTGATCTTCCAGGTCAGCGTATATCCTTCTTTTTCCACCGACTGATCCCAGCGTCTCCAATCCTTGCCGCGATAGCCGATCGGCCATTTCTCCGTGATGAGTGCGTCGGTATTCCGGCTGGTCGTCCAGCTTTCGCCGTCCACCACCCATGTGATCGTCTGCGGCGCCGCATGCCACGTCAGGGTGTAGGTGACTTCCCGCGGATCCATTCTGGAGTTGATCATCAGGTTGTCACCGTTGTCCTTGGTCCAGGAATAGAAACTGTGAACATAGCCGGGATATTCCTCCGGTTCCGGCGGTGCCGGCAATGCCTCCCATTTCTTCAGCATATCCGTCCGGATGACCTTACCCCGGTCGACCCAGTTCAGCGGGAACAGCACGTTGTTGTTGTAATAGACGAAGATCGCGGCATTCGCGTCCTTCATGACGGTGTCCTTCGTCAGGACTTCCCACTTGTCTCTGTTCGCGTAAACCTCCTTATAGGAGTGGATCCAACTGTCGGAGAATAGCACGTAGTAATCGCCCACGATCTGCCGTGACGGATCCTCCTGCAGGAGATAGTTGATGCCCGGCATCAGCTTCTCGTACATGTTGTCGCCCATCGTCATGTAGGCACCGGTGCAGTTTCCGTAGCTGTCTTCGGAATCTCTGCCCTCTATCTGCAAGTAAACAGGCACGTATCTTCTGGTGCTGTCGAAGTACAGCCGGACGGTCGTCTCATTCTTGACCATCAGGAAGTAAAGCGTGCCCTTCTTATTGTAGATGGTCTGCTGGATGTTCCAGTCATAGAGGTTCGCCTTGTTCCACAAGGTGTTCCAGTAATCGTGCGCTTTCTTCGCGGCTTTGTAATTCTTGTTGCTGTCATTCTTCTGGTAGATGTCGTACAGGCGGTGCATCTCCGTGTATGCCTCCCGAACGACGTCCCACTGTTTCTCGGAATCCGGGAACTCGACCTTGCTCAGCCGGTAGCCAGGGAACTGATAGACGAAATCCTCATCCACCAGGATGTCATATTCAATGCCGTCAAATCCGTCGAACGTGCCTTCCTTGACGAGTTCATAGCCGTTCTCGCCCGGGAGGTAATACTCGACGACGGCGGAGCAGGGATCGCCCTTCCAGTGGACCTTCAGCGTCCGCTTGATCTCCATCGTGCTGAAGCCGAAGGACTCGTTCCGGTAGGTGAACGTCACGATGCCCCAGAGCTCATCCTTGGAGGAATCCACCGGTTTGACATAGATCTCATTGGTCGCCGGCAGGTACTGGAACGAATGGTTCTTCGTCACCTTTCCGTCCTTGCCGTCCAGATCGTAGCAGGTCACGTCAAAGTGCTTTTCGTTGTACTGCGTGAACGTTCTGCCGTTGATGGTGAATTCGTAGTTCTTCTCTCCGACCTTGTTGGAATCCTGGCTCTGCCGTTCCACTTCGCCGGAATCGAGCGCCATCATGTCAATGCCGAAGACTGCGTCGGGCACCTTCACCGTGCTCTTCCCCTTCGGGATCTCCAGCATCGCGGACAATGCCTCTTCGTCTTCGTCACTGTCCTCCTGATACGGCACCGGCACTTCGGTGGCACCGAGCTGCAGGAGCGGCCATTTGTTGGAGTAGAGTTCGACTTCCTTCTCATACTTTCCGTCGCCGACCTGCGCCTTGAAGTTGATTTCCAGGTAAATGCCGATCTCAAAGAGGAGCGAACCCATGATGCCCTTGTCCGATCCCTCTCCGGATTTCCAGGTGTAATACATGTACAGGAAGCCATACAGTTCTGCGTAGAGACCGACTTCGGCGGTAATGCCGATGGAGTCGAACTTCGTGCTGATGAGACCCACGCGCGCGTCGAGTTCAATGCCGGCCCGGATGCCGAGCATGCCGAACACGAAGAAGTCGATGCGGAAGTTGGGCTTCTCATAATAATCATTGCTCTGTTTCGTTTCACCGGCCAGACACTTGATGTGATAACCGAATTCCCGGCCGTTGCCGTAAGAAAGGCTGAAGCCGATCATGGCATTGACCTTGAAGGAGATCTTCACGCTCGCGCCGATGCTGAACTCAATGAGGTGGAACGGATCCGGAGATGCCGCCAGGTGGAACAGTTCGAATTCCACCAGATTGACGTACTCGGCGTCGTTGTCCAGCATTTCCGAATACTTGGCCGGCAGATCGCCGCCTGCGCTCGCCCCCTGCGGTCCCTCGTAGTCGTCGGTCTTTTCCTGCTTTGCGGGATCCTTTCCGCTCTTGGAAACGGTGCCGCCTTCCTGGATCGAGGAAACGGCGTCAGCCATCTTGCCGATCGTCTGGCCCATGTTCAGCAGGGAATCCGTGTCGCTCTTATTCAGACTTCTTCCCGTTTCGCCGACGAGGTCGTTCCACTCCTTGTCTTCGCTCGGGTTGTCTTCCTTCGTCATGACGGTCGCCTGGCCGCCGAATCCGGTAAAGGTGCCGGCCTTCAGCGCGACGTCCACGTAAATCTCTTCCAGCGTCAGGAAATCCCACTCGGTATCCACGTCGATGTCAAGGCCGAGCTGGATCTCCTGCTCGAGCGCCACCAGGACCTGGATCTCCAGTTTGTTGTTTCCGTTCATGGCGATGGAAATCGTAAAACCGGCCGTGACCACCGCACGTGCGCCCTTGCCGTGGAAATGCTTCAGGGAAAGCGAAATGGTGAACGCCACGGTAGGCTTCGACACTTCGACTCTCGAAGCGCCGCCCGCCAGAAGCCGCAGGTCTTCCAACGCGATGTCCTCGCCCGTATCCGTCGCGAACTTCAGATTCTTCAACGCATCCGCCATGTCGGGATCGTCGGGAAGTTCCGCCTCGTCCGCCAGGATCAGGTTCGTGATGTAATCGCTCGTCGCGCTGATGAAGTTGCTTTCTTCGACCTTCTGCATCAACTCCGCTTCGATCTGCTCTTCATCGATCGCATCTTCCGGAATGTCGATCTGTTCGACTTTCATGTACATGTCGGCCGAAGCATGAAGTTCGTCAAGCGTGGCCGGCGTATAGGCGATCTCCAGACCGTCGCCCTTCGTATTGACCGAAGTGATCTTCGCGATCTCGCCGTTCTTCAGATCCGCCGTCTTCGCCGCTTTCCCCGTGATGAAGATCACGAAGTCGCCGACGTCGACCGTGGAGGTTTCCGTCAGCTTCAGTTCCTTGTGAAGCGGTGTGTTGAACCTAAGATCCGCCGCGGCAATGACGTACTTCCCGTCGTCAAAGCTGCCGTCGTCCGGAAGCGGGATCACGTCCGGAAGGAAGATGACGTCCGTCATGTCGGCACCGGCGTAGGCGTACTTTCCGCCGCCCTGCGCTTCCGTGACTTTGAAGTATCCGACGTCGCCTGTGACCGAACGGTCCGCATTGAGTTCTCCGGTATAAATGGCCACGGTCGTGCCGGGCGTGAGATCTCCCGCATAGGTGAATACGCCGCGTTTGCTCGTTTCCGTGGTGTTTCCTTCATTGTCCATGACGAGCCCGTACAGTCCGCCGAGAGCATCGACGCCCTGTACTTCGCTTAACGGGATGAACACCATTTCATTGCTCATCGCAATGTTATTGAATTCCTGTTTTGCAACGCTGAATTTGTGGTAAACGATCTTCGCGATCTGCTCTTCGCTGTTGTAGAAGAAGCGGGTGCTTTCGGCATCCGTGATCTCCACTTCATAGGAATGGCCTTCCGTCCACGCGCCGGATTCCGGCTTCACGACGTAAACGGCGGCATTGTTCCACGCCTCCTCGGCGAGTCTCTCGGTGATCTCCAGCATCCGTAAGACTTCTTCGGGTTCGAAATCGAGTTCTTCTCTCCAGTACCGGGCAGGGCTGTCACCCTCTTCCAGTCCGTAGAGCTTTTCAAGGTTCAATGCACCCGAGAATCCTTCCTTGATGCCGGCGGTCTCCATGAGTTCGCGCGCCTCATTGTCGATCCACGAGTGGACCTGCGCGTTCCATTCATCCTCCGCATAATGCTTCAGGATCTCTTCGATGGCTTCCTCCGGGATCTCGGCGTCGCTTAACGCTTCCTGAAGAACGTACTCCTCATCGTTTTCCTTGAACTGAACGTATTCCCGGACGAGTTCGAGCTGCTCTTCCGAAAGGCCGAGGTCTTCCAGTTTGAACTCCTCCGGCTCACCGTAGGCTTCGACCGTGAACGGGATCTCCTCGTCGCGGTCTTTGTCTCGGACCTTCAAGAGTCCGGCAACCTCTTCCGGCGTCAGATTGTGCGCCTGAACGAGGACCGGATAATTCTTGCTGACGTCCTGCTCGGCCACGAAATCATACGAGTACTCGCCCTCGTAATCTTCCCTGAGGCCGAACTTCGGATACAGCGTCATGTTATGGTCAATGACGTCCTCCGGACCGGCCATTAACGAAAGATCCGCGTCATAGTACCATCCGAGGAATACGGACTCGTCCTGACGCGGCGCTTTCATGGAATAGATTAATGATCCGTCCTTCATCAAGGTCGTGACGGGAAGCGTGGTCTTTTCTTTCGCTTTCTCGTCCATGCCGGCCGGATAGTCAAACTTGACCTCATGGTAGCCTTCCGTGTCCGTACCCGGTTCCGCAGACGGTTCCGTCACTTCCGCGGATTGCTTCGTGGGCGATTCAGTCTGGCTGTTGTCTGTCGGGACGTTTTGTCCGCAGCCTTCTGCAAACAGAAGCAGGCACAACAGCAGTGCAATGATCCTCTTGCCTATTGTGAATCGTTTCATGAAATTTCCTCCCCGGTCCCTTTCGGACCGATGCAGTGTCTTCTCGCCGAGGGCTCAAAAAACAACAAAACCGCTGCCGGTACTGATTTCGTATACCGGCAACATTCATCGACGCAACGCTTCAACCGTGTTTTTCCATCATGTCAGCGTTTTTACCAGTTGTATGCCTATCGTATCAGTAACTCGGCAACGGTCACGTTTCAAAAACAAAACAACGCACCCGGCCTGATTGTGATATGGTCCCTATCACGAGGCGGCACAAAAACCCCTTTCAAGAAACCGTATATTATATTTATAATGCTTCCGCGGTATCTTTGTCAAGCAAAAATATGCCTAAACTTCACCGTGATTATCGCTCAAACTCCGTCATCATGACGTTTTTCCAGCGCTTCGAGCCGTCCTTCAGGTAGTACGTTTCACAGGACCACGGAGTGAACGTCGCCTTCAACGGTACCGGCAGGACCGGTCCCGAAATCACGGTGTCCTTCGCTCCTTTTCCTGCGGTCTCGTACGCCCGGACGACGATGCCCGTCCCGTCCTCGCTCCGCTTGATCGCCGACAGAACGACGTGATCCGAAGAGACCGACAGTCCGGAATATGACGTCGGAAGATCGCCTTTGTGGCGGCTTTCCTCAATGACGACCGGCTTCAAGTTCATAATCTTCGCTTCCTTCGTCAAAGCCGAGAAGTCTTCGTCCTTCGTCATCGCACGAACGGCGAATTCGAAATCCATCCGTCCCTGATCGGTGACTTCGCACTCTTCTCCCTTTACGCCGCGCCCGTGATCCTGATAATACGGCGAACGGACGGCCGTTATGGACAAGGCGCTCCCCTTCGCGGAAAAGCTGTACTTGGAGTCGTTGATCATTGCAAAGCCGCGCTCCTTATTGCGCAGCGCGACCCACATCTGTCCGGGATCCTCCTCGCCGATCGTCTTCCGCTTGATGGCGCCGAACGGCACCTCGTACCAGGCGTCCGGTTTCTTCAAGGAAGTCTCAAAGCGGAGTTTCAGCATCTTCTGCGTCTCATGCCACCAGAGTTTCACCTTCATCGCAAGATACGGCGATCCCTCCGTCAACATATAGTAAATCTGCAGGATCGAATCATTGTAACGGCTCGTGACCTTGAACACGGCACGGACCGGGCCGGTCTCGAGCACTTCCGCCTTTTCGAACGTGAACCGCCCGATCTCCCGGTCAAAGAAGTTTTTCGCGTGCGACCAGGTGTCGTGATCGGATTCGTCAATGACCACCGGTACCGCACCGGCGCCTTTCAGCAGCTGCTTCCGCGCTTTCCGGTCGAAGATCGATTTGATGTCGCCGGTCCTGTGGTCGAAATTCACGGTCAGGAACTCGTTCTGAAGGAAGAATTTCCGGGCGATGAGGTTCGGATTCTCCGCCGGCGGTACGTTCTCCGGTCCGTTCCCCTGCGAGGCGTCCATATAAACGTCCATCAATGTCGGCGTCGGGCGGTCCGGTTCATTGTCGATCCAATAGATCCGGTACCCGAGCGGCGGCAACGTCACGTTCAGGATCGTGTCGTAAGAGTACTTGTTCAGCCGGCAAAGCGCCGCGGGCGTATGCACGTGCTGGATCGGTACCTCCCGGCCCCGGTCGTCGAAGATCCGTTCCATCGGACGGTTCGAATTCACGTACAGCGTGTCCGTGACCTCAAAGGAATGCGGGTTGAACGCAACGATCGGATAGCCGTGCGTGCCGGTTTCGGTGTCGATCCGCCACGATAACGTCTGGAGGGCATTGTTCTGCTCCCGCTCCGCTGCCGAGATCGTTTCGGACAGGGACCGGACCGTATCGTCGTGGACCGGCTTCATTGAGCAGCCGCCCATCGAATCGTGGAACTCCGCAAACAGCACGTTCTTCCACATTTCGGCAACTTTTTTCTCATCCGGCGCGTGTCGACCGGTCAGTTTGTCGGCCAGCATTCCGTAATTTTCCCATGCGAACAATGCGTTCTCCGCCCGGCGGACGTACGTCCTCACTGCCGACACCGCCGCATAGCAGCCCGGCGCATGGTGCTGGAGATCGTCGTCCCGGACAATGAGGTCCTTGTCATATTCCTTCACGCGCTCGAAATAATCGTGGAGATCCGAGAACACGACCTTCATTTCCGGGTGTGCCTTTCGGAACGCGAGAATGCCTTCGATGTTTTCTTTCGTCGGACCGCCGCCGTGATTGCCGACGCCGTAAAACAGAAGCATCGGCGGCAGGTCGCGGTCCGCGCGGTTTTCCGTAAACGTCACGCGGTCTTCCAACATGTTCGGTTTGTTCAGGTTCCACCACCACTTGCTGGAATAGGCGCTCGGAAGCCGGCTCGCCACCACGGTCGAACCGTCCGGAGACCGCCACTTGAAGAGATTCCGCTTAATGTCCGGCTGCTCCTCTTTGCTCGGGCGCATAAAGATATAGGAATCCATGCCCTGCTTTTTCAATATCTGCGGGATGCCGATCGTATGACCGAAGGAATCTACGTTGTAGCCGATTTTCGCGGTCACGCCGAAGTTCTCCATGAAGAACCGCTGCGCATAGAGTCCCTGACGCGCGAAGCTCTCGCCGGAGGGCTGATTGCAATCCGGCTGCACGTACCAGCCGCCGACAATGACGAACCGTCCCTCCTTCACTCTCTCCTTCACTTCCTCAAACATTTCCGGGGCGAATTCCTTCACCCACTCAAACACCACGGAGGCCCCGCACACGAACTTGAACTCCGGATACTCCTTCATGCGGTCCAGCACCGACCGGAAGGTCGCCTTTGCCTCCATGCTGCCTTCCTGCCACTGCCACTGCCACACCGGGTCGATGTGCGCATTGCCCACCATATACAACTCTCTGCTCTTGTCCATGTTTTCTCCTTCCGGACAGTGCCTGGGTATCTCGAACGGACGGTGCCCTTTATCCCCGGTTAGTTTCTTCGTACAATTCGTTTAGTGACGTGAGCGTCGCTTCGACGAGCTGCTGTCCGCCTTCGGGCGAGACCTGGTTGTCGAAGAGTGAGGCGCTGTAGCCGCGGTTCTTGACGCCGCGCTCGGTCGCAAGGTAGTGGCCGTAGTCGTCGCCGGAGAGCTGCACGACGAAGGTCTGCAGGAACGGGCTTCGCGCCTGGATCCGGTGCATGTAGTCCATGTAAAGCTCGTAGCGGTTCGTCGCAAACGCGATCTCGCCGAGCGCCACGGTAAAGACCTTGCTCGGGCGCGTGTCGCCTTCGTGCTGCGCCTTGTACTTTTCCGGGATCCACTTGTTGCGGTTGTAGATCGAATCGTACTGCGTCTTGATCTTCATGTATTCTTCCGGCGTCACGTTCTCGGGCGACGGCAGGTCGTTCTTCATTTTCTCCAGGTTTTTCTCGCACCAGCGGCATTCTTCCTCGGTGACGAGTCTGGCGGAGAGTTCGAGATCGAGTTTCCGGACGCGGACCGGCGCACTGTATCGGAGGTCTTTCTTCGCCCAGCCGTAGATCTCCTTCAGTCCGGCAATGATCCGCTCCGCGATGTCGTACCGTTCGCCGATCGCCTTGTTGTGGTCTCTCGCGCCGACCGTGATCTCGACGTCCAGATCGTATTTCAATTTGAACCGGCGCTTCTGGGCGTCGCAGTAATGCAGGATCCGCGGCGACAAGTCGCCGGCGGCGGCGCATTGCGGCAGGATATAGACGTCGGGGCCGAACGCTTCGGCAGCCTGTTTCCGGACGTCTCCCCAGTAATCCGCGGAGAGCACCGAAAACGTTTCGGACGTCTGGCTCGGGCAGGGCACGTTTACGACGATGCCGGTGAGTTTTCCGGTTTCGTCTACCGTATAAAGCGCATTGAGGAAATGATCCGCACCGGCTTCGTATCCGATGAATTCCGGACGGTTCGTCCTTCCGTACATGATCGCGTGTCCGTTCGGCGACACCGGATTCTTGTCGTAGACCGACATGTCTTCGGAGTAGGTCGAACGGCGGGACTGCGCGACGACGGCGTACCCGTACCCGAACGCATATCCGCCGGGCTTCCGGTTCTCATAAGCTTCCCGGATGGCTTCGGCGATTTTCTGAACAGTGAATTTCCGGGATTCGGTCCCGGGATAGAGTTTCCGTCCGTCTTCAGAGTATTCCGGCGTCGCATAGATCGCCGGCACCGTATGCGTATGCGTGCAGTTTAAGATGATGCGGTCCCGCGGGATCTCCGGCTTCAGTTCTGCCACCTTGTCAAGCACTTCCTCAACGATGTGCGACGGGAAATTGCCGAGGTCGCAGGAGCAGAATATGAAAAGATCCTCTCCCGCGCCGCCGTCGATACAAAGCGCCGTCGCGTAGAGCGGATCCATGATGCCTTCCGATACCCGCATGTACATCTGTCCCGGGATCACGACCTGCTCGGTCGTGGAATAATCAGTCCGGCCCCAGCCGATCAATAAGTTTCCGTTCATGTGTTTCCCTCCCGCACTTCTCCTATCATAACAATTCCGGGAAACGATTTCAACCGCTTCCCGGAATGGATTTCTTTTATTTGGTTTCGGCTTCTTCCGTCACGACCTCCAGGAAACACGCCCTTGGCTCAAGCATGTCGTGCGTCCGGATGAACTCCGCCACGGCCGTGCCCATCTCGTATTGCTCCTGCGCGTTCGGGTGTCCCGCCTTCGCCGTGGCAGGCGAGCCGGCACCGGAAGTGCCGTAGGAGTATTGCATGGCATACATGTCGAGCACGTTGTTCTCTTCAATGTACTTCTGCACTTCCTCGTACCACCGGGTGGACTTGCCGACCCAGAGGATCGGAATCACGCCGTTCCTGGAGCGGATCATTTTCACCATCTCGTCGAGCGCGGGCACCCACTCTTCTGCGGTGAACTCGCCGTCGTTCGCACCGAGTTCCAGAATGACCATGTTCGGGAACCGCGCGGAAAAGTCATATGGATTTTCGCGGTCGTTATAAGGGCTCGCGTAATCGTAGATGTCGATCATCCGGCGCTGCAGTTCGTCGCGCGCCTTCAGAAGTCCGATGCCGCCCCGCGTTACCATGGAATAATCCGCATTGAGAAGCGAGCAGGCCACGTACCCGAAGGACGCTTTTGCCGAATGCTCGTTCAGAGCATAATTCACGCCGGGGGTAAACACGCCGAGCGCTCCGTCTCCCGAGGCAATGGAGTCTCCGATGATCTCAATGTAGTAAGGTTTTTCCGGCGGCGCCTTCAAAAACTCTCCGCTGAACCTCAGATAGTTCAGATAACTGTACGACTTGTCCTGGATCGAGATCTCCGTGTCTTTGATGACGGAAACGGAGTGTTCTCCGGCCTTCAACGGGATCCTGAGAAAGCCCTTGCCTTCGACGCGCTCCCGGTTCGTTTCCACGCCGTCCACTTCGATCGAAAAAAACATGGCATAACTGTTCTCATATTCGATCGTCAGCGTCTCTCCTTCGGTCCTCAGGTTCATGAGAATGCCGGAGCCGCCCCAGTCCAGTGTCATCTTTTCATTCAGGAACTCCGTACGGCCGACGATGCGTACCGCACCCGCGTCTTTCAGCGCCTCGAATCGGTATTTGTCCTGTTCAAACGCTTCCGGCTGCATGGCTTCCTCCGTTGGTTTCTCTTCCGTAGATTCCTCGGTCGTGATCACGCTTTCCGTTTCGGAACTGTCCGGGGATGCTTCTCCGGGCGTACGCGAATCTGCCGTATTCCCGGCACATCCCATAGGAACGGTCATGCAAAACGTAAGCAAGAGTGCTGCCATTCTTCGAATCGGTTTCATAACTACCTCAATTCAATGCATCCAGCGCGTCCAGCAGAGTCGCGAGTTCCGGCCGCTCCACGGTCTCGATCTCGCCGAGATCCGCGGCTTTCGCCACGTTTGCATCGATCGGAAGGCGCGCCACTTCCCTGATCCCGAACGTTTCCGCCAGGGCTTCGACGTGGCTTTCTCCGAAGATCGCATGCTTTTCCCCGCAATTCGGACAGATGAAATAGGAGAGATTCTCGACGATGCCGAGTACCGGAATGTTCATGAGTGCCGCCATTCTTGCCGCCTTCTCGACGACGAGCGACACCAGATCCTGCGGGCTCGTCACGATCACGATCCCGTCGACCGGCAATGACTGGAATACCGTGAGCGGCACGTCTCCCGTTCCGGGCGGCATGTCCACGAACATGAAATCCACGTCATCCCAGAGCACGTCGGTCCAGAACTGTTTTACGGCGCCGGCAATGACCGGGCCTCTCCAGACCACCGGATCCGTCTCATTCGGCAGCAGCAGGTTCATGGACATGACCTTGATGCCGGTCTTCGTGAATGCCGGATGGATGTAGGTTCCGTCGCTCTCCGCATTGCCCTTTAACCCGAATGCCTTCGGGATCGAAGGTCCCGTGATGTCGGCGTCCAGGATCGCGACGTTCCGGCCGCGCTTTCTCATCAGTGATGCCAGAAGCGAAGTGACCATCGATTTCCCGACGCCGCCTTTGCCGCTCACGATCCCGATGACCTTCTTTACGTTGGACGCTTCGTTCTGCTTTTCCAGAAAACTCTGCGGCGTCGTTCTTTCAGAACAGGACGCGCTGCAGGTGGAACAGTCGTGTGTGCAGTTTTCCGCCATGATTTCCTCTTTCCGTCCCGCCGGGGACTGGCGTATCATTGAGCCGTCAGATCCGGATGTCGTCCTCTTCCGTAGGCGCCGGTGTGGCTTCTTCATCCGGGATCCCGGTATACTCTTCCTCTCCGCCGAACTCATCATCGTCCGGAACGCCCGTTTCCGGGATCGTCTCGCCGAGGTCGGCGGGTTCGCTCTCTACCACGGTTTCCGCAGGCGCTGCGCTCTTGGATTCTTCCGTCTCCGGAGGAAGGGTGGTTTCCTCTTCGGTCTCTTCCGTCGATTCCTCGATCTCGACCTTCGTAAGCGACGTGTCGATCGGTTCCTCTTCTCCCGTCAGGGACAGGATGCTCTTGTCGAAAACGGTCTTCTCATAAGAGCGGACGACCGCGACTTTTCCGTCGTATTCCATGTAATAGAAGCTGCCGGTCGGCGTCTCGCTGCCGAACCGGAACACGTATTCCTTTCCGTCCGCGCGAAGTTTCACGACCGTCGACGGGGCATTGAATCCCATGGCCTCCATGTCGTCCGATTCGACGAATTTCTCCGCGTTGATGACTTCCAGGCTGTTCGCCACTGCCTTGCAGGCCGACTGATAAAGTTCCAGCGCAGGATCCGAAGACAGTTTCCAGACGTCGCCTTCCTTGTAGATGGCGTACTCCTCGCCTTTGTACTGCCATTCGATCCGTTCCATCTGATCGACGGACATGCGGAACACTTCGATCGAATCGTCCGTCACTACCGTACCGCCCTGGTTCTTTGACAGATTCGTGATCAGAAGCACGAGTCCGACGGCAAGAGCGATCACCGCCACGAGCACCGCAAGAATGATGATGCGCTTTGAATTCTTCTTTTTTTTCTCTTTCATCGCCTAGTCCTCCGAATGAAGATGAAAATTCCGAGACCCAAAATCAGGATCGGCAGCACGACCGCCAGAACGACGGTCCAGAAGGACCCCTGTCCGGTCGTCATCAGGACTCTCGGCGAGGTCAGGTTCTTATAAGCAAGGGATATGCTGTTCGTATCGCCCACGAGATAATTCAGGGAGTTCGACAGCAAATCGTAGTTTGCGCCGTTGACCTGATCGTTCGCGTAGGAATTGGTCATATAGCCGGACGTCATCCAGAGAAGCGCACCGCCGGAATCGAGTTCCGCGAGCACGGCCGTATAGAACGGTCCGTTTTCATCATTGGACGTCCTTTCGATGCTTTCCTCTTCATCCTTCTTCGCATATGCGCGCGAAGAAGTTTCAAGAAGCGGCGTCACCTTTACGTCTTCCGGCAATGACGAAGCATCGAACAGGATGCCGCTTCCGCCCGCCATGAGCACTTTCAGGCTCTGCCGGATCAGCGGCTCCGTGATCTCGTGTTCCAGGACCGTCGGAAGCAGGTAGAGCGGATTGTCGTTTAAGTATTGAGAGGGATCGTCTTCCACGATGATGCCCGGCACTTCGGAGAGACCGAAGTATTCCGCAAACTTCAGCGTATTCGGCCGGTTGCCCTCGTAGGCCAGCTGACCGTACGTCATGAGAACGGCTTTCCCGCCTTTCTTTACGTACTCGATCAGCTTTTCCGCATCCTCTTCGCTCAGATCCTTCACCGGCGCATGGATGAGGACCAGGTCCGCATCTTCGGGCACCGCGCTCTGACTGACGAGCGACAGGCTCTCCACCTCGAAATTCTCACGGGTGAGCAACTTCGAAAACTCATCCGGGAACGTATCCTCGGCATGACCTTCCATGACGTACATCTTCGGGATGTCGGCGGTCGTTACGTAATTCAATGCGCTCGTGATGGCCCGCTCCCCGTCGAAATAGGTCACGGTCTCGTAGTCATTGATCGATGCGTCGTAGCTCGAATAATCCGTTTCGGTCACGTAAATGTCATTGTACGGCACGTACCGGTAGCGGAGATCCGATTCCACGATGACGGAATTGTTATACAGCATCGAAATGTTGTATTTCGACTTCAGTGCGGGATAATCGTCCGGGTCGAGCACCACCAGGCGGACCTTGGAGTTTTCCGATGTGTACCGCTCCAGGAACGGTCCGATGGAATTGCTGTCGTAGGTATTGTTCTCCGTCCCTTTCCGGACGACCCAGTACATCGTCACTTCGCGGTCGATCCCGCGCGTGATCTTCAGCGACTGCTCGGACAGGGAAAGCATGCTGTGTCCGGAGGTATCAAACACCGTATACTTGGACGGAAGCCGGCTGACGCCGATGACGGCGAGCGCGAACAGAACGATCGCTCCGAGAACAATCAGGATCGTATAACTCCCCATTTTCAGGTTCTTGCGGTTCTTCATGCGCTCCACCTCCTCTTCTCCAGAGACTGTACCGTCATCACCGTAAAGACGACGGCCACGCCGAGAAAGATCACCGCGTCGATGAGCCGGAACGTTTCGTACATAAAGTTGAACATCCGGCCGAACAGGGAGCTTTCATCCATGGCCAGCATGAGCAGATTCGCATAGGAGTTCCGGTTCACGAAATAGGTCACGAGAACGGCAATGACCGCTGCAAGCGAGGAAATGCCCGCGGCGATCCAGTTTTTCGTCAGCAGGAACACGACGAGTCCGAACAGGACGGCAAGCACGAGAAATCCGATGAGCGACACCTCCGCGGAGGCGCTGACCAGGATCCTCGACAGACTGGACAGGAAATAATTGAGTAACAGCAGCCCGAGCGTAATGACGGCGGCCACGATCTGATTGTCCGTCACGCTGGAAATGAACATTCCGACGGCAATGAGTGCCATGCCGAGCAGGTAGAACGCGCCGAGCGCCGCATACGCCGAAACGATATTCACGGTCCCGTAGGCCATGAGAATGAGCGGGAAAAGTCCGACGATGACGATCGGAATGAGCAGCACGGTCAGCATGGCAAGGTACTTCGCCAGCACGACTTCCACCGAACTTAACGGCAGGGAATACAATAACTGATCCGTCTTCTGCCGCCGCTCCTCCGCAAAGGAACGCATCGTCAGGACCGGAATGATGATGATATAGACGAAACTCATGTTTCCGAGCACGTATTCAAACCGTCCGCTTCCGCCTTTTAAGGAAATGTACGAAGTGAAGATGCCGCCGAACATAACGAGCAAGGCGATGACGATATAGCCGATCGGAGACGTCAGATACGATGACATTTCATGTTTGTACAAAGCTTTCATCGTGCTTCACCTCCGTTCTCCGGAATCTCGGGTTCTTCAGGAATGAACTCCTTTTCCTGCTGCATTTCGGCCGGCGCAGTTTTCTCACCGGTCAGCTTCAGGAAGACTTCCTCCAGCGAAAGCCGCTTCGTCTCCATGCTGAGGATCGCGATCCGCTCGTCCGCGGCCGCAAAGAACAGGCTCCTCGCGAGCTCCTTCTCATCGACGTCGCCGAGCGTGAATTTAAGAAGCGATCCGCTTTCCGACGTCCCGACGTCGATGCCTTTTAACGGAAGGCCGGAAAAATGAGCTTCGACGAATTCCCGGGCCCGTTCCGGCTCGCATTCCAGCACCGCATGGATCGACGTCGACTGGCGGAAAGTCTTTTCCAGATTCTCCGGCGTGTCGAGCGCCACGATCCGGCCGTGGTCGATGATGATGACTTTTTCGCAGACGGACTGGACTTCGGAAAGGATGTGACTGGAAAGAATGACCGTATGCCCGCCCTTAAGCGAGGCAATGAGTTCGCGGATCTCCACGATCTGCTGCGGATCGAGACCGACCGTCGGCTCATCGAGAATGATGACTTTCGGGTCACCGATCAGCGCCTCCGCGATCCCGACTCTCTGCCGGTATCCTTTCGAGAGATGCCGGATCAGACGGTTTTCGTACTCCTTCGTGCCGGTCAGTCCCATCGTCCGCTGGATCTCCGATTCGATATTCTCGGCCGGGACCTTCTTCGCCTCCGCGACGAACTGCAGGTATTCCCGGACGGTCCGGCTTCCGTATACAGGCGGGATCTCCGGAAGATAGCCGATGCACTTCTTGGCTTCCTTCGGTTCCTCGAAAATGTCGAATCCGTTAATGGTCGCTTCTCCGGAAGTCGCGGCGAGACAGCCCGTCAGGATGTTCATGGTCGTCGACTTTCCGGCGCCGTTCGGACCGAGAAAGCCGTAGATCTCTCCCTCTTCGACCGAGAAGGAAAGATCGTCCACCGCGAGATGCTTGCCGTAGCGTTTCGTTAGATGTTTTACCTCAATTACACTCATAAGCAGTACCTCTTTTCCAAGACACTTTACCAGCAATCTGTGTTATCTTTGTGAAATATAAAGAAAAGGTCGCCCGATTTTTGATTAGCACGCGCTTACTATAACACCAAAAGCCGCGGAATTCAATAGAATCCGCGACTTTTTGGGGCGAAACGCCTGTGTTTTCCGGTGACGAATTACGGAAGATCCCGGACGGCTACCATTGCCGCGACTGACTCCCTCGCTTCCGCGATCAGATTCGTCACTTCGTTCTCCACGGTCGGCCGCGACAATGAGTTCGCGATCGCCGCGATCCCGAATGCCACCATGATGAGGATGATCTCCAATGCCTTAGGCTTTCTCGTTTTTCTCATTTCTTCTCCTCACTTTCTCTCCTACCGCTTCCCTGCCTGGTTCCTTTTCCCTGCCGTTTCGATGTGATCCATGGCGTATTCGAGGCAGATGGCGATGATCTCATTCCGGTTGTGCCCGGTCTTCTTCGCCACCGTGTCAATGGCCCGGATCATGTCGTCCGGCAGCCTGGCGGAAACCACTGCCGTGGTTCCCCGGTACCTCTTCTCCTCGATGACCAGTTTTTCCTGATTCACACTGCTCTCCTTCTCCGAAAAGCCTTGCGCTTTCTCTGTATACGAATATACTACAAAAGTTTACATTTGTCAACAATTTTCTGATGGGAGAGTGCGATTTTTCTGAATTTTTTGCAACAAAAAAACCGGCCGTTCTTTCGAACGACCGGCGATCATGGTGGATCACTTCGGTTTTTACATCTGTTTTCTCACGACCTTGTACTCATCCCCGTCCCGGTAGTACGGGCAGCCCTTGAACCCGGTCGCGGAGAGCCGGGCGAAGTCGTCTTCGTCGACGTCCATGGAGCAATAGTAAGCCTCGTCATCCTCGTCGTATTCGAGGAACTGGCAGGTATCGCAGGAGGAGTATTCCGTTTTCTTTTCCATGGTCATTGCCTTTCTGCTTCAGAGGACTTAGATCATCCGCCGAATAAGATCGAGAGTTCGAGTCCGATCATGAGATACGGAGTCAGCGGGATCGTGAGATGTTTCTTTCGCCGGATCCGGCCCATAAGGAGCGGAAGGAGTCCGGCCGCCAGTCCGATAAGGATCCCGGTCAGTGCCGTCCCAAAAGGGAAGGAAAAGAGCAGCAGGGCAATGAACCAGAGATCGCCCCCGCCGAGCGTTTTCCTGCCAAAAAGACGGTCAGAAAGAAGTACAAGGAAGATCCCGCCGATGAGTGCCGGCATGCCTTTCAGCACGGCCGCAAGAAACGCCGTCCATCCCGTTCCTTCCGTAAAGAAGAGAACGCTTCGCAATGCAAAGCCGATCCCGATGAAACGAAGCGGCACGCGCCTCGAATGAAGATCGGACAGCACGAGGAAGGTCAGGACGGAAAACATCGGGAACAGCATCCCCTTCGTCATTCGCCGGGCCCCTTTCCGAACTGTTTATTCGCCGGTTTGAATGAGATCCTTCTCTTTCAGAAACTCGTAAATCTTATCTGCAATCTCTTGCTGTTCTGCCGCGTTCGGATGTCCCTTGCTCTGGGTCGCGAGAGCCGCGGAACCGGAACCGCCGTACGCGAACATCATGGCATAAAGATTCGAGTCTTCGTTCTTGACCGTCATCATGTACCGTTTCATGGAGCCGTAGAACCGCTCGTTGCTCCCGAACCAGACGATCGGTACGCCCGGACCGTAGGAGGCACGGATCAGCTCAATGAACTCCTTCAGTTTGTTGTAAAACTCGATTTCTTCATAGCCGCCGTCATTGGCACCGAGTTCCAGAATGATGAGATCCGGCACGCGCTCGAAATCGTAGGCGACAATGTGATCGCGGTATCCGGTGACGTACGGATAAAGCTCGCCCATTGCATATTCTCCGGACGGGTTGAGGAGACCGATGCCGCCCTTCGCGACGATCGAATAATCCGCACCGATCATTTCGGACAGGAAGAACGGGAAGCCGTGCGTACCGCTGTGGTCTTCCGAACCCCAGACCACGCCTGACGTATAAACGCCGAGCGATCCGTCGCCGCAGGAGATCGAGTCGCCGATGTATTCCACGTAAAGCGGCGCATCTGCCGGTTTTTCAAGGATCTCGCCCTCGAACTTGACTCCGACGAGATTGAAGGCTTTTCCGCTCGGATTGATCTCGTTTTCCTTATAAACGGAGATCTCGTGGACTCCTTCGGAAACGGGAACGGTAATGATCCCTTCGCCCGATTCGAGCCTCGGGCGGTCCGCCTCGACCCCGTCCACCACGACGGAGACGTAGACCGTGTATTCGGACTTATAGAGAATGCCGAAAGATCCACCCGTTACGTTCGCGTTCATCGTGAACCCGGACGCGGACCAGTCCGCCGCCATGGCGCCGTTCTTCAGGAAGTAATGGCGGTTGTGGAATTTCGCCCATCCCTGAAGGGATTTCATCGTATAGATCCCGTCCGTCAGCTCCGGATACGGGGCCGCTTCCGTCGTCTCCGGCAAGGTTTCTTCCGTGGATTCTTCGATCGAATTCGTGTTTTCTGTTTCCGTCATGGTTGCCTCCGTTTCCTTTGATCCGCCGCTTTCGGCTTTCGATTCTTCAGGTTCCCCTTTGCAGCCGGCCAGCACGATCATGCAGCCAAGCAGCAAGCCGAGTATTCCCAGAACTTTTTTCATCGTCATCTCCTCCTGTTCCCTGCACGATTAACCGTGCCCCATTCTCTCACACTCCGCTTAAAATGTGCATGTTTCGAAGTTCATTGTCCGAAATGAGCCCGTTTACGACTTCCGCCAGGCGCCCGGGATCGTCGATCCGGACCGGAGTCACCTGCTCCGTGAATATACCCGCCATTCGGTAGGGATTCGACGCCGTATGCGTCCGGGTGCCGACGGAAAACAGATGCCCTTCTCTTTCCAGGATCCCTGCCGCGGCCGAAATGAGCGCGTCCGTCACTTTCCCGAGGATCTCCCTTTTCTTTTCGAGCGCCTCGCCGGCATTTTCATGCGTAATGAGGTATTCCAGCGCTTCAGCGAGCTCCTGCGGACTCATTGTTCCGGTAAGTTCCGGCAATGCCTTCGCGGCCCGGAACCGCCACTTGTAAAACGGCATGTATCTTTTGTTCAGCAAAAACGCGATATGAAACGCCGCCTGAACGTACTCCGTAAGTGCAAGCTCCGCCGCACCGGTCTCCCCATGACTTAAGCACCGCTCGAAATTGTAGGGCGCGGCCTGACCGAGGATCATAAGCTCGCCTGCAAGTTTCTTCAGCCGGACGTCCTCCGGCAAATGGGCAAGCCCCTCGCGGATTCTTGTGAATTCGCCGCTTCCGTCGTAAAACACTGCGCCGTTCGTCGCTTCGAGAAGGTATTGTTCCGGGATTTTGAGAAATTGCTCCGCGGTGAGGTTTCCGTCCGCGCTGCCGGTCTTTTCCGTGAAAAAGTCCGCCGTTCTCCGGACGCCGAAGCGGTTTCCGCCGACCGGACTCATCCGTTCTCTTTTGAATCCGTCCATTTCGTCGGGAAGCGCCGCATAGGCGCGTTCCAGAAGGAATTCCTGCCGCCGCGACACGACGTCTTCTCCCGGGAGAAAGATCGTGAAGCCCGGTCCGAAATCGTGATCCCGGGACGTTTCATCGTCAAAGCCGAGCCATTCGGAGCCGCTGCCCGCGACGCCGACTGCAATGTACGGCAAAAGATCCGGAAAGCGCTCCAGCATTGGCTTTCCGTGGATTTCATAATACTTCTTTGCAAGTTCGATGCCGTTCATTCCGTTCTTTAATGGCGCGGCCGCAGCACGGTCACGCGTTGGTTTCGTAGATCTCCGCCGCCATCCGTTCCAGCGCGAGCGCCATGTTTTCCCGCCCATAATAGCGGAACGACGGCGCCGATTGCCGGATCACGTATGCATAATACCCGTTCGCCGGGAGCGACGGATCGTTCAGCTTGTCCCATGCGAGGTCCAGATATTCCTCGATTTTTTCGTCCGTCTCCGGCGGTACGACGAGCGACGCCTCGGGGTCGTCGGGCGCGCATTCCTCGTTCCGGTCATTGACGATCTTCGCATCGCGCTTCATGAGCGCGTCGCACATGTTGAGATAGGTCATGCCCTGCTCGAGCGCGCCCCGGTCCACGCTTTCCATCCAGGACAGCGCTTTTTCATAGTAAGAAAGGGCTTCCTCCGCCCGGTTTAAGTCGGTGAGGACGAGCGCCATGTTGTTATAGAGCCCGCCGAGTCTTCCGTCGCCTGTCTTTATGTCCCGCTCGTAGACCGGCAATGCCTGCTCGTATAATCTGAGGGACTCTTCAAATCTCCCGAACACCTTATAAACCGTAGCCGCATTGACTCTGGCGGTCGCGGCGGCTGTGGAATCCTCTCCGATCTCTTTGTCTTTTATGAGTTCCAATGCCGCACGGGCGTGTTCGATGGCCGGAGCTTCTTTTCCGGTTTTCCGGTAGATCCCCATAAGCTCGTTCTCGACGGCGAACCGGCCGCGGAGATCATTGCCGGCGGTCGCTTCCTGCAGCCAATACAGCAGTACCCGCTCCGCTCCGTCGAAGTCGTCTTTCGACAGCAGTTCGTCTTCCTTCTCAATGACGCGGTCTACCGGGATCCTGGACACCGGCGGTTTTTCGCTCCACATGGAGGTGTCAAACGGACAAACCGGCTCTTCGTAGTCTTTCCGGTCCATCACCAGGTCTCCTTGTATTTTTCTCTTTCTTTCCGCTCGGGAATCGGCACGTCCAGGAAGGCGGCCGCAGCCGCCGCTCCCGCCACAAGGATCCAGGGAAGGACCTTCGTATAGAAGGTGTTTCCGGCCTTTGCAACGCGGACGACACTCTTTACTCTTTTGACTTTTTTTCCGAAAGGAACTTTCTTTTTCTTCATCCGTTCGATCCCTCCGTTTCTGCAATCAGCCGGTCGCGAAGCCTTGACGGCACCTTCGCCCGGACGAATATTCCCTCTTCCGTGTATTCTTCCTGAATGAGCTGTCCGTATTTCCGGATCGTCTGGATCTCTCCGGCGCGGGAGAACGGCAATACGAGTTCAAATAGGACTTTGTTTTCTCCGAGCACGTCTTCGACCGCCTTCAGAAACGCTTCGATCCCTTCGCCCGTCAGCGCCGAGGCCCGGACCGTGAGTTCCGCCTTCGGATCCTTCGGCAACATCCGGACTTCCCGTCCTTCCGCCTCCGCCGTTTTTGCCTCTTTTTCCACGAGATCGTATTTGTTGTAGACCGTGACGACCGGCTTTCCCGTCACGCCGAGTTCTGCAAGCGTCCGGTAGACCACGTCCGAATACAGCCCCCACGACGGGTCGGAAACGTCGACGACGTGCGCAATGACGTCCGCGTATTTCGCTTCCTCAAGCGTAGACCGGAACGCGTCGACGAGATGGTGCGGCAATTTGTGGATGAACCCGACCGTGTCGGTGAAGAGCGCGGTCTCGCCGGCCGGAAGTTTTACCTGCCTCGTCGTCGGGTCCAGCGTCGCGAACAGCTTGTCCTCCGACAGCACGCCCGCGTCGCTCAGACGGTTCAGCAGCGTCGATTTCCCGGCGTTCGTATAGCCGACGATGGCAATGACCGGCACGCCGCTCTTCTTCCGCTCCTGTCTCGTCACGTCGCGGTGCCGTGCCAGGTCTTCCACCTCGCGTTTCAGCGTGCTGATCCGGGTACGGATCCGCCGCCGGTCGGTCTCGAGTTTCGATTCGCCGGGGCCTCTCGTTCCGATGCCGCCGCCGAGCCGGGAGAATTCCGTTCCGCGGCCGGACAGGCGCGTCATGCGGTACCGAAGCTGCGCCAGTTCGACCTGCAGCTTACCTTCCCTCGTCGTCGCTCTTCCGGCGAAAATGTCGAGGATCAGCATCGTCCGGTCCAGCACCGTGACGCCGAGCGCATCCTCCAGATTCTTCATCTCCGAAGGTGAAAGCTCATCGTCGGCAATGACGCCGTCCGCGCCCGTTTCCTCAACGAGTTCTTTCACTTCCTGTATTTTCCCACTGCCGAGATACGTGCCCGGGTGCCTCGCATCCCTTGCCTGTATCACCGTCCCTGCGGTCTCGCCGCCCGCCGTGTCCAGCAATTCCGCGAGTTCTTTCACCGACCGGGCCGCGTCGTCATTGCCGGTATCCACGGCGATCAGGATAAATCTTTCTTTGTTTTCGTTCATGTTCTGACTCATTACTGCCTTAGATTTCAAATGCCATCCGTTTTGAACCGTCGCGGACCGTAATGGTCCCGCAATGGACAAAACCGAGTTTTTTCAACAATTTTCTCATTGGAAGATTGTCTTCGTGGGTGTCGATCCTGAGGTGTCCGGAACGCCCGATCGCCCAACGGATGAGGACTTCTCCGGCGCCTGTGCCGCTTCTTTTCGCGGCGATCCTGTGGATCACGCCGTACGCGCCGTCCCGCTTCCACGCCCCGTCAATGTCCCGGTACGTCGGTTCCGTATCCTCGCCGAACCGGTAATGACAGACGCCGAGGATCTCGCCGTTTTCTACCGCGACATAACCGGCGCCCGTTTCAATGTCTTCGAGAACGGCGCTTTCCGGCGGCCAGGTCGTGCCCCATTGCGTCGGATTTCCCTGCTCCGCCATAAAGACGCGCGCCCGCTCGTAGATCTTCAGAATGGCCGTAAGATCTTCCATCGTTGCTTGCCTGATTTCCACGGGACCACTCCTCTCTGTTCAATTCGGCCGAAGGGCGCTTATTCTAACTCATTATAACATACGAATCAGGATCGCGCCACAGGAATATCGCGGTTCTTTACCATGCAGTAAAACGAGCGAGAGTCCCGTTTTACTGCACGAAGCAGGCACTTGATGCTCGCTTCGTGCAGTAAAATCAAGGGAATCTCTATTTTTACTGCATGAAACAAGCGTTTTTCGCCCATTTCATGCAGTAAAATAATGGAAAAGGCCTATTTTACTGCATGGAGCAGGAGCGTTCGTCTCACTTTATGCAGTAGAATTGGCAAAAACAGGAATTTTACTGCATATGACTATCTCTTGTGTTCATTCCATACGGGAAACCAGGGGTCATCGCACTATTTACCGTAAAGAAGCAAGCTGTTTTTCACTCTTTTTACGGGAAAATAGACTCCATCTCGCTCTTTACCGTAAAAAGCAAGCTTGCTCTTCTCTTTTTTTACGGTATATCGAGAATAAATGGGATCTTTACCGTAAAGACCATATCGCAGAATCTAATCTTTTACGGGAAATACAGAGAAATGCGCCCTTTCCCGTAAAAAGCAAGCTGGTTTCGATCATCTCCTGCAGTAAAACCAAGGAAATCTCCATTTTTACTGCACAAAACAAGCTTCCTGAGTCCATTTCATGCAGCAAAATAGAGGAAATCCATTTTTACTGCATAAAGCAAGCTTGGCCCTCCGGCCAGACAAAAAGGGACGGGCCCGGTCAAACCGGGCCCGCCCCTGTTCCACGACTCTCGCATCGCGATGCTCGCTTTACGCCTCTCTTCCAAACATCTTGTCGATGGCGTCCGTGGTCTTCCGGACCAGCATGTCGCCGCCGGCATGTCCGACGTAACCGGAGGAAACGTATGCCGAGTAATGGCTGCCTTTCTCTGCTTTCTCGGTCGGAAGATAGCCGTAGCCCGCATTGCAGAGCTGGATCAGGAAAGTCTGCTTCGCAAGCGAACGCGCGCGGATCTGATTTCCGTAATCGAGGAACAGCTCGAACGGGTTCGTCGCGATCGCGACGCTTCCCAGACGGATCACGTGCACTTCGATCGGGAAGATGTCGTGCGTCTGCTGGTTCTCATACCGCGCCGCCGTTCCCGCGTACACGTGCATGGCCGCGTTCTCTTCAAATGTGAAGGAATCGTGCTTTTCGACGAAATCGCGGATCTTTTCGATGGCCGCATTGTACTCCGTGATCGTGACTTTTCTCAGCGGCAGGTCCACAGTCAGCACCTCGTGCTTAAAAACGCCGATTTCATCGGCCGGACGGTTTTCGGCGATAATTTCGTCGTACGTGTCGACGATCTCGTTAAACAGCCGTTTTCCGGCTTTCCACGAGCCTTTGATGTCGAACATGGACGGATCGGCGTTTCGCTCGACGTGCGTCAAATGTTTGATGTTCGGGTCATTGACCGGCGTCTCCGGATCCACCCAGCGGATCAGGTCTCTCGGACACATGTCGCCGGCGGCAGAGCAAAGGCCGACCACCTTCAGGTCGTCACCGAATTTCTGCCGGAGAAGGATGCGAAGTTTTCCCCAGTAATCCGACGAAACGAAGCTTCTGTGCTCGAGGATCTGGCTCGGGCAGGCAACGTTCGCGATGACGCACTCCAGCTTCTGATCCTCGCCGAATACGTAACCGAGCTCGATGCCGGAATCATTGCCGCCTTCAAGTTCCTTGAAGTTCGACATGTTCGTGTCGCCCCACATCTTCGCGGTACCGTCGTCGTATACGGCACGGCGGCACATGCCGATCGCCGCACGGCCGAACCCGAAGACGATCTTCGCGGAATGCAGATCCGCCCAGGCTTTCCTGACCGCTTCCGTCGCGCGTTCCACGAGAAATTCAAAGGATTCGTCCGCGGTCATATCCGGCTTCCGGTCGCCCGTCAGCGACTGATACTTGTCTTCGCCCATGAACCGTTTCAGAACGTCGAGGCCGCCGATCAGGTTCTTCGTATTCGCCTGCGCCTTCCCGTAGGTGTGGGAAGTATGCGTATGCGTGGCGTTCATCATGAGTTTCATCGGATCGAAGCCGGGAAGATCGCGAAGATTCTCTCTCACGCGCTCGACCAGGGCGTCGCAGATGCTCGTCAGGTCGGAGCTGATGAGCGTCATCTGTTCTCCGTCCTTCGTCACCGCGATACAGGTCATCGTGATCGGCGTCTCCACGTATTCCGAAATTCTCTCGTAAAACTGTCCCGTAAGCGCAATGCTCTTTCCTTCCGGCGTGATGCTTACCTCGGCAATACCGATTTTCAACGCTTCATTCATTTCAGTCTCCTTTTCATTCAAACGATACCGTTTTCACTAAAAAGCCTGCGCCGTATCCGTTACGGTCGCAGGCTCTGTTCTTATGCCAATACTCTCGCCCGGAGCACTCCCGGAACCGTTCCGAGAACGCTCTCTTCCGGCTTCCCGTTCAGTTCGTACACCGCCGCGCCGAAGCCGTTCTTCACCTTCGCCTCGCTCTTCGCGATACCGAACGGCGCAAGAATTTCAGCTGCCTTCTCCGGCACGTCGAATCCTTCCTTAAAGAGAATGCTCACTCTGACGCCGCTCTTTTCTCCGAGAGAGATCTTCGGGAAGTTCACGGAATTCACGATATTGCCGCTTTCCAGATACTCCAGGATCTCGTCCGCCGCCATGACCGCCGAGGCATCCTCCGCTTCTTCGGTCGATGCGCCGAGATGCGGGAATGCAATGACGTTCGGCAGGTTCGCCGTCACGAAACTCGGAACGTCGGTCACGTACTTCCGGATCTTTCCGCCTTCCAATGCTTCCTTCAATGCCGCTTCGTCGACGAGACCGGGACGCGCGAAGTTTAAGAGCGCTGCGTCTTCTTTCATTGCCGCGAACGCCTCGGCGTTCAGCATGCCCTTCGTGTCCTTCGTTTCCGGCACGTGGACCGTCACGTAATCCGCTGCCTTGTACACTTCGAGGACGTCGGCCGTGATCGTGAGCGTCTTTTCAAAACACTCTGCGGTTTTCTCCAGGTCTTCCTTCGCCTTTTCCGAAAGGAAGGGGTCGAATCCGATGACGTCCATGCCGAGCGCGAACGCCGCTTTCGCGATCTTATAGCCGATCGCGCCGAGGCCGATGACGCCGAGGACCTTGCCCAGGATCTCGTGGCCTGCGAACTTGGCTTTCGCCTTCTCCATCGTCTTCCCGATGTTCTCGTCGCCCTTGTTCTCTTCGACCCAGGCCATGCCGCCCTTCGCGTCACGGGATGCCAGGAACAGTCCGAGCAGCGTCAGTTCCTTCACCGCGTTCGAGTTCGCGCCCGGAGAATTGAACACCACGATCCCCTCTTCCGCCGCGCGGTCCAGAGGAATGTTGTTCACGCCGGCACCGGCGCGGCCGATGGCCAGCATTTCCTTCGGAAACACGGTCTCGTGCAAAACTGCGGAACGCACGAGGATGATGTTCGCATCTTCCAATGCTTCCGTCTTTTCATACCCCGCCGGGAAGCGGTCCAGGCCCGCCTTCGCGATGGGATTTGCCAAAAAGTATTTCATCTCTTTTTCCCTCGATATTATATTAGGAATTCTCTTCCAATGTATCGGCACGATCGCTTTGCGATCTAGCCATATCGTCGGTGCTCATGCAAGAAATGGCTTCGTCATTTGAGCACCGACTTCTCAAACTTCTCCATGAACGCGACCAATGCTTCGACGCCTTCCTTCGGCATCGCATTGTAGATGGACGCTCTCATGCCGCCGACCGAGCGGTGGCCCTTCAGATTTTCGAAGCCCGCCGCCTTCGATTCGGCAATGAACTTCGCATCCATGTCGAGGTCGCCGGTAATGAACGGCACGTTCATGATCGAACGGTCTTCCTTTACGACCGTACCCTTGAAGAGCTTGCTGTTGTCGAGGAAGTCGTAAAGGATCGCCGCTTTTTCACGGTTTCTCCGCTCCATCTCCTTGAGGCCGCCCATGTTGAGGAGCCACTTGAAGACCTTGCCGCAGATATAGATGCAGTAGCACGGCGGCGTATTGTACATGGAGCCGTTTTCGGTATAGGTCGTGAACTTGCACATCGTCGGCGTGAAGGGCATCACGTCCTCGGTCACCATGTCATCACGGATGATGCCGATCACGACGCCCGCCGGACCGACGTTCTTCTGCGCGCCGGCATAAAGATAAGCGTATTTCTGCACGTCGATCGGCTCGGACAGGAAGCAGGAAGACAGGTCGGCGACGAGGTTCTTTCCCTTCGTGTTCGGCAGATTCCAGTATTTCGTGCCGTAAATCGTATTATTCTCGCAGATGTAAACGTAATCTGCATTCTCGCTGATCGGAAGGTTCGAAACGTCCGGGATGTAGGAGAACGTCTTATCCTCGGAGGTCGCGATCTTATTGGCCGTGCCGTACTTCTGCGCTTCCTGGTACGCTCTCTTCGCCCACTGGCCGGTCACGATGTAATCCGCGACGCCGTTCTTCATGAAGTTCATCGGCACCATCGAGAACTGCAGATGCGCGCCGCCCTGCATGAACATGACTTTATAATTCTCGGGAATGGAAAGCAGCGTCCGAAGATCCGCCTCCGCCTCGTCAATGATCGTCTGATACGCCTTGGACCGGTGCGACATCTCCATTACGGACATGCCCGTTCCGCGGTAATCCAGCATTTCCGCCTGTGCTTCTTTCAGCACTTCCTCGGGCAAAACCGCCGGACCGGCTGAAAAATTATACACTCTCTTCATTTCGCTCTCCTTTCAACAGAACGTTGTTTCCGGATCCTTCCGGAACAGTTTCATTGTACTATCATCAAGGGGTTCCGTCAAGACAATTTCCGTGCCGCAGACGGAAATCCGCACAAATCGTTCGCACAAAAAAATTGCCGCACGGAAGGACTTTCGATCCCTCCGTACGGCAATGATCCGCCGGTCCGAAGCGTTTACGCTTCCCGGGGTTACCTTATTCGACTTTGTAAACAGTCGTTACCGATTTCTCCTGACCCGCAGCATTCTTAAACGTCGTCGTCTGAGTGAATCCGGAGAGAACTGATGAACCGATATCAAGGGTACCGTCCGGGGTTGGCTCCGGCCAGATCAGGAAATATCCTCTCGAAATGTTCAACTTTCCCTGCGAAGGAACCAAGTCACCATAGAAGGTGCCGCCGGAGATCGTAAGCACTGCGCTCTCGGCATCTATATAAATGAGTTTTCTCTCTCTCGTCGTCTCCACGTCGACGATCAGTTTCGCCTCTCCGCCGATCGTGAAGTTCTTGGAAGTCGTATAAACGGCGTACTTGTCGTTCTCGGTCGCAATGATCACGGCATCTCCGCTGATGCTCACGGTAGACGAAGCCGTGGCGTTGATCACGTTTCCGGTCTTCCCGTCGCCGGCCTTGCCGCCTTCTAAGATACCGCCGGTCATCGTGAATTTCGCGCTGCTGCCATCCACGTTAATGAGTCCGCCGTTGCCCGTCGCAGTGCCGCCCTCGATGATGCCGTCGCTCATCGTCAGACTGCCGCCGAGGTAGATCGCGCCGCTGCTGCCGCCGGCCGCTTTTCCGTTCCGGATCTCACCGCCGTCCATCGTCATCGTGGCATAGCTGCTGACGTAAATGTTGCCGGCGTAGGTCGTGGCCTTGCCATCCTTGATCTCGCCGCCCTTCATCGTGAAGGTGCCTTTGCCGTTCGAAGAACTCGCGATGCCCACGCAAATATTGCCGGCGTAGGTCTTTGCCGCTCCGCCTTCGACCGTGCCGCCGTACATCGTCATCGATCCGCCCATCTGCATTTCAATGTTTCCGCCGGCGGCGCCCGCATATCCGTCCGCGACACGTCCGCCGTACATCGTGAATGCACTGTTGTTCCGGATGCTGATGTTGCCGCCCGGATTCGAACCGCTCGTCTTTCCACCTTCAATGCTGCCGCCGTAGAGTTCCAGCGTGGCGTTCTTCTGCAGATAAATGAGGCCGCCCTGACCCGCCTTCGCGGAGGTGTCGCTGTTCGGAACGATCTTTCCGCTTTCATCGGAGCTGCAGTCGCAGATCGTCATGAGCAGCGGCGTCGCCGGACTCGTACCGGTGCTTTCCGCGAGATAGAACACGCGGTTGTTGCTTGCCGACTTCAGCGTATGACCGTTCAGGCAGAGGTGGATGTTTCTTCCGTAGTATTCTCCCAAGCCGGTCATCGTGACGTCAGATCCGAGGTAGATGAAGACGTCTCCGCCGATCGAAACGCCGTTAATGGCGCTCTTCATTTCAGCCGTCGTCGTCACTTTCTGCCAGGACTCAGTGGGTTTCAGCTCCGTATGTCCGTTCGCCGGCGTCGCAGTCTCAATGCATTCTCCGACGCCGCCGCAGATGCAGTGGTCGACGTGCTCCACGACCGTCAGGTGTGCTGTGCCGCTCGCTTTGTCATTGATCGTAAGGGTAATGTCCACTTCGCCGATCGCAAGCGGCGTCACGACCGCCTTGTACGGATCTGTCGTGTCTTTCACGACCGTCGCGACCGTTTCATCAGAAGAGGTCCATTCCGCCTTCGTGACCGTCTGCGTTCCGGCATCCACCGTCGCCGTCACTTCGACCGTCCTTCCGACGGAAGATTCCAGCGTGGCAGGAAGCGTGACCGCAATGCTGCCCTCGTCGAGCACGATCTCCACCAGGAACGAATAATTCTTGCCGTTCACGGTGACCGTTTCCGGAGACGCCATGTCTTTCGTGCAGTAACCGTCTGCGACAGTCAATGCATCCGGGGTCTTGATGAACTTGCCGTCGGTGATGAACGGAGCCGCGCCGGCATCCGCGTACACGGACGACAGATATCCGCCCTTCACCGAAGCCACCGAGGTTTCGCTGACGTAAAGCGCATTGCCCACCGCGCCGTCGTATTCGTCTGCGACAATGGTTCCGCCGGTCATTTCGAGAGTCGCCTTGTTCGCAAGATAGACGTTCGCGCCCTTGGTGACCGCTTTGCCGCCGTAGATCGTAACGTTTTCAACGTTCAGTTTGCCGGTCGACGTCATGGAAACGTTGCCGCCCATGGTGGTCGCGTCTCCGGAATGGATCTCACCGCCCTTGAGATTGACCGTGCCTTCCGACGCGATGTTTCCGCCGTGCGTCGTCGCCTTTCCGGAAGCGATCGTGCCGCCGTTTAGTGTAAAGGTTCCGGCGTTGTAAATGTTGCCTCCGCTCGTCGTGGACTGTCCGTCCTTGATCTCGCCGCCGTTCATCGTGAAGGTGGCCGTCGTGGAATTGAGCGTGATGTTTCCGCCGTAGGAACCGGACTTGCCGCCCTCGATCGTACCGCCGTCCATCGTGAAGACCGACGGTCCGAGGATCACTACGTTTCCGCCGTAGGCCACGGAATTAGTGCCGCTCTCTTTTCCGCCCTTGATCGTGCCGCCCTTAATGGTGATCGACGAGACAGCACTTGCGCTGGCGCTGTAGACGCTTAAGTTTCCGCCGCGGTTCGCCGATCCGCCGGAAATCTCACCGTCATACATGATGAACGATGCGCCGCCCTGTACTTCGACGTTGCCGCCGTAAGGCGTGCCGGAAGAACCTGCCGTGCCGTTCTTGATCGTACCGCCGTACATCCGGAAGATGCCGCTGCCTCTGACACTCACGCAGCCGCCCGGATTCGCGCCGCTCGTCCGGCCGTTTTCAAGGGTGCCGGCATAAAGTTCCAGCGTGCCGTTCTGCGTACAGTAGATGAATCCGCCCTGTCCCGTCGGACCGGAAGCGCTCGAAAGCGCGGTGATCTTGCCGGTCTTGTCCTCGCTGCAGTCCGTGATCGTCAGTGTGCCGGGATAATTGTTCGTATCGCTGGACTTGTAGATCGCAAACACACGTGCCGCATTCGGCGCCGTCAGTTTATGACCGTTCAGGCAGAGATGCACTTTCCGGCTGGCCGTCGAAATATGGCTGCCGCTCATTTCAATATCTTCGCCAAGGTAGATGTACACGTCAGTATCGATCGCGACAGCCGTGATCGCAGCGCGTAGTTCCGCCTCGGTCGTGACCGCGGTCCAGTTGTCCGCGGGCTTATTCATCACATGACCGTTCGCTGAAGCCGTCGCGAGACAGGTATCGATGCCGCCGCAGATGCAATGATTCTTGTGCGGCGGGATCGGTTTCGTCACGGAAACCGTCGTCTTCGCCGAGAATTCGTCGTTGATCGTCAGGGTGATGTCCGCATTGCCGGCTGCAAGCGGGGTGACGACGGCCTTGTACGGATCGGTCGCATCTTTCGCAACCGTCGCGACCGTTTCATCCGAAGAGGTCCATTCGACCTTCGTGATGTCGACCCTGCCCGGAACCACCGCCGCGGTCAGTTCCTCATCCGTACCGATCGTCGCCTCGAGGGTATCCGGAAGCGTAATGTGGACCACGTCTTCATCGGAATATACCTGATACCGGAACGTGTAAGTGACTTCGCCGAGCGTTTCCGTCTCCGGCGTATCCAGATCTTTCATCAGATATCCGGACGGAAGCAGTTCTGCCGCGGGTGCTTCGAAGAAGGTACCGCCCGTGATGCACGGGGCAATGCCGGTCTCCGCCGTCACCTTGGTGAGGTGACCGCCTTCAATGGATGCGGTCGCGGCTGCCGCAAGATACACGGAGTTCTTCGCAGGATCCAAAGTCTCTTCCGCGCCGATCGTGCCGTCCGTCATCGTGAAGGTTGCTGCGCCGGTCACCGCGACGTTCGGTCCGTATCCGCTGCCGGTCAGGGTTCCGCCGTAAATGCCGCCGCCCGCAACCGTAAGAATACCGTTGTTGCCGAGTGCGATCGTTCCGCCGTTCTGACCGGATTCGCCGCCGGAGATCGTGCCGGCATTCAGCGTCAGTTCGCCGCCGTCACTATTGATCGCTCCGCCGTTCTTCGTTGTGGAGCCGCCGATGACGGAACCGCCGTCAACGGTCATCGTGCCGCCGAGATAAATCGTGCCGCTGCTGCCACCAGTCGCGGTGCCGCCTTCGATCGTGCCGCTCTTCAGAACGATGGAGGAGTACTTGCCGACGTAAATGCTTCCGGCGTACGTGGCCGCGGTGCCGCCCTTGATCTCGCCGCCGTCCACCGTCAGCACGCCCGCATTCGAGGTGCTGCCGTTTCCGAACGTCAGGTTGCCGCCGTAAGAGCCCGCCGTGCCGTTCTCGATCGAACCGCCGTACAGGGTGACGGAACTTCCGGTGAACACTGCAACGTTGCCGCCGAAGGTGGCCGCATTGCCGTCCTTGATCGTGCCGCCGTACATCGTCAGCGATGCGCCGGTCTGCAGGGAGATGTTGCCGCCTCTCGAATCCGAAATACCGCCTTCGATCGTGCCGCCGTACATGATGAGTTCGGAAGCATTCTGCATTTCAATGTTTCCGCCGTACGTATTCACGCTGTGGCCGGCGGAAATCGTGCCGCCGTAAATCTTCACGGTACTGCCGTCACCGCGGACGCTGATGTTGCCGCCCGGATTACCCTTGACCGGGACGCCGCCCGTCAGCGTACCGCCGTACAGTTCCACCGTGCTGCCGCCGGTGACGTAGAGGAGACCGCCTTGGTAAGGGCCGCTCGACCCCGGAGCGGCGTCGTTCTTGACGATGGTACCGGTTTCGCCCGAGCTGCAGTCCGTGATCACCAGTTTGCCCGGTGTGGAAGTGCCGACGTTGACGTTGAACGCTCTCGTGCTCGTTCCGGTCGTCAGTTTGTGTCCGTTCAGGCACAGGAAGACCGACCGGCCTTTGAGTTCGATGACACCCGTCATCGTGATGTCCGCATCGAGACAGATGTAGACTTCTCCGCCTTCCGGCGTTTCAGTCGTAATGTATTTCGCAAGGTCCGTATGCGTGACCGCTTTCTGCCACAGGACCTCGTCTCCGCCCGCCTGGATCTCAGCCGCCGTGCCGACCGCGTGGAAATGCGAGCCAGCCGCCGGAGGAAGTACGGTGATCGCCACCGTCGTCGTCAGGCCGCCTTCGGTACTGATGGTGACCGTGACCGGCTCACTGCCGGTTTCCTGAAGACCCTTGGCGTTTCCGTTCGAATCGACCGACACCTTCGACGTATCGGAGACCGTATACGTCAGCGTGCCGAGCGAGGCAGAAGCAGGAACCGGATTCACGACAATTTTCTGTACCCCGCCTCTTTCGATCGTCAGCGTCTTTTCAGCCGCTTCGATCTTTTCGAGCGCGTAGACGATTTCCAATGCCTTCGTGCTTGTGACGACGATCTCACCCGGGATGTCCGGATAGAACGCGTCCTTATATGCTTCGAATTCATCCGCGGTGAACACGCCGCCGGACTTCAATGCGAAGCAGATGGAACCTGCCGGAGACGTGATGCCGTCCGACGTGGTTTGGATCTTCACGGTGCTCGGGAGGATCAGGTTCGCCGCGGAACCGTCCGCAAGTTTGCCGCCCTTGATGCTCGTGTTTCCTGCGATCGTGAGCGTGCCGCCAGTAATGTTGACGGAGCCTGCGCTCTCATTGGAGCCGCCCGTTACCGTAACGTTCTTCAGGACCAGGTTGCCGGCAGAGGTAAGCGCCGCGCCGGCGAGCGCGTGTTTCGCGCCCTTGATCGTCACGTTTTCAAATTCCGCATATGCCTTCGACGGGATATAGATCGCGCCGCTCGTCTTCTTCTGATCCATGGCCGAGAAATCGAGCGTTACGTCCTTGACAATAAGCTTGCCCGTAGCGTACCGGATCCAGAACACGCCGCCGTATTCATTGCCGACGGTATCCTCTCCGATGCCCTTTCCGAGCTGCGACTTGATCACGCCGCCCTTCTTCGAGGAAAGGTCAAAGATCTTCAGCGTGGAATTGGCCCGGAATACCGCAAACGTTCTGGCTGCTTCGCCGCCCGTCAGCGTATGACCGTTCATGTCGAAGTGGATGATCGTGTTCTCCAGCGTCGACGCCTGAGAGGAAAGGTTCCGGTCGCCGTTCATGAAATAGTGCAGGACGTGCAGATTGGTCTCCGTACCGTCAATGGTCTCCGTGACCGACACTTCGTCGCTGTCTGCAAACGAACCGTTGAACGAGGTCCAGGTGACTTCCTTTCCGCATTCCGGACAGACGGCCTTCTTCGTCGCACCGGGCCGGTTGACGATGAAGATGTAACTCGCCTTCTGATCGGAATTCATGAGAACGTGGATGCGGTCGCCCACGCGGACGTCCGTTTTCTCACCCTTGATAGTGTATTCTGCACCGACGTTGTACACCTGGCAGTCCGGCGCCATCTCGACGTCACGCTCCCTGCCCTTGTCTGAGGCTTCGATCAATTTCTGCGTGTGCAGTTGATTTCCGTTCTTCGTGATGACGTCATACCAGGAAGCCACGACGCCGCCGCTCGTCTCGATCTTCGAGGAAGTGGATCCGACGCGCGTGATGATGTCGCCGCTCACCTGCATGACCATCACATAGCCGTAATTGTAGTCGATCTTATCGGCAAAGCTCTTATCCTTCGTCTTCAGGGTGACCTGCTTGCCGCCGGTCGCCATGGTAAAGACGTAATACCCGTCCGCATCCGGCGTTCTCGTCGTGGACTTCGTCGTCGAGCTGTACTTCCGGTTCAGGTTCCAGTAGATCTCGCCCTGCATCATCCGGCGGATCAGCATGACGTAAACCACCTTGCCCTCGATGTTCGTCAGGCAGTGGATGAGGTCGCCCTTGTTCATTTGCGTCAGGAGCTCACCCGCATGATCGTCGTAAATGTTATTGTCCGTGACGTTGTAGATCTTGCAGTTCGACGCAAGTTCGAAGTCGCGGACCGCACCGGTCTCGCCCTTCTTGGACGAGTATTCCGTCGCGCTCTTCCGCTCCGTGACGTTGTACCACGAGGCAATGACCGAACCGCCGGTCTTTGCGTTCGTCGACATCTTCTTCAGGATGGTGTCGCCGTCCACCTCAAGAGCGAACGTTCTCGAAGCATCCGCATCCAGCTTGTCCGCAAGTGACTTGTCATTGGTCTTATAGCGTTTCACGGAACCGTTGCAGGCAAGTTCGAACCAGTAATACCCGTTTGCATCCGGGACCTTCTTCGTGGTCTTCGTCGCGGTATCCGCTTCCCGCTTCATGTTCCAGTAGATCTCTGCGTTGTCCACGGTCCGGCCGACGACGAAGATGAGATAGATCTCGCCCTTCGGATTCTTGAAGGCGTGGATCTGATCGTAGACTTTCAGATTGTCGTATTTCTGACCGATGAAGTCTCCGTTGCCGGAAACGTCGTAACACTCGTAATCCGCTGCCAGCACGCCTTCCGACGTGTTGCCGGTATCCGACGCGGAAATGAACTTGTGCGCCGTGATCTTGTTTCCTTCCAGCTCGGTGATGTGATACCAGGATCCGAAGATGCCGCCGGTGTTCGGATTGTCGTAGGCGGTCACGTATCCTTCCTCGTCACGCAACACGCTGAAGCACTTGGAAGGCTGACGGTCGAGATCGTACGCGACCTGCGCCGACTTCGTCTTCAGTTCGAGCTGTTCGCCTTCACAAGCGACCAGGAATGTGTAAATGCCGTTTTCATCCGGCTCACGCGTGCTCTTCAACAGCGTGGAATCCCATTTCCGTTCGACGTTCCAGTACACCTTCTTCTTAATGTACCGGCTCGTCACGTAAGCGGCAATGATGTTGCCCTGCTTATCCTGCACCACGTAAACGCGATCCAGTTCCATGAGATCCGTCGGTTTCAGCACATAGCCCACCGGATTGATCGCACCGCTGACGTCGAAGATCTTCGCCTTCTCGGGAAGTTTGATCTCCACGTCCATGCCGTCCAGACCTTCGGCGGAGTTGATGACGATCGTGCCATCTTCCAGAGTTTTGCTGTAATAGTAGCCTCTGTACAGGAATCCGCCGGTGAATTCTTCCAGTCTGCGGATGCCGACGACGATGTTCTTCTCATCAAACACAAGGCCCATCAGATTCAGATTGTCGATCTGGTTGATGAGTTTCTTGTCTCCGACCCTTCGTTCCACGGTACGTCCGTTCACGGCGAACTGGACGTGATAATATCCGTCGTCCTTGTCGGTCGGTCTCGAGGAAGTTCCGGCTTCGGATTTTCCGTTGTAGACGCTTCCGTCCACGTTCCAGAACAACTGGTTGATGAGGTCTTCGTCGATGTCGGCCGCCGGTTCCGTTCCGCTCTCCGACGGGTCTGCCGAGGAGACGTCCGCCGTATCACCCGTAGCGTCCGTCGGACCATTCGGACCTTTTCCGCCGAATAAAAAGGCGGCTCCGACGCCGAGCCCTGCGAGGGCGATGATACCGGCAATAATGCCGATGATCAGACCTTTTTTCTTTTTCTTACGGTCTTCGTTCATTTTTTTGCTCCTGTTTTATAAAAGCATTCCGAGTGTTTTTGCTTTCTGAAAGCATTCAAGGAAGAGACCATTCTTTCGATCGGCTTCTCCCCATTCCTATGTGTTATTTGTACAAGTCTTTCAGTAATTCCACGAATTTCTCCGCCAGCTGCTCGCCTGTTCCGGCTTTGAAGTGCGTGCAGTCCGACTCGTAGCAGCCGTACTCGTACGCAAACTGGGAAGGAAGGTATCCACGCCCCTGATTCGAATAACAGATTACCATGGTATAGGGTGTCGGGGAGTGTTCCTTGACATACGTTCCGTTCGTGTCAAACATCTCAAACGGCGCGTTGACGAACGCGAAATCTCCGATGCGCGTCGCATGGATCTCCACCGACTCCTCCTTGCCCCGGGCAGCATTGCCCACGATTGCACCGGCCTGATAAGGGCTTTCAATGTGATGCACCACACCCAGACTGTCGGTAATGGTATACTTCAGAGCACCCTCATAATCAAAACTTCCGCTCTTATTCCAGGCTTCCTGAAGCGTCTTGGCAATCGGCGCAAGCTCATCCCAGTCATGGTTGATCTGTCCGGAAAACGTCGTATTGATCGTCCGGATCGTGCCGGTCTCGATGGGCTTCGTGCCGTTTTCCTCAAGTCCTTTCAGAATGAGGTCCGTCGCCTGCTTTCCGTATTCCTTCACGTCCTTCGGCGGATTAAACTCCATCGACTCCGGAAGCCGTGTCCTCGGATTATAATTGCCCGCTTCACCCTGATAATAGGCGAAGAGGTAATCGGTGCGCTTCTCGATCTCCGTACGGATCGCTCCGACGAAATCCGCTGAAATATTATACTTCGTCGAACCGCCGGTGATCGTGGCATGCGCTCTCCACGTCGTCAGAAGAATGTCTTTCGCGCCTTCTCTCTGAATCTCCAGAATGGACATGATCGAATTTGCTTCGGTCGTATGGCGGACGAGGTCCGCATCCGCGATGAAATGGCCGTGGTTGTCGCCTTTCGCCTCATTCGCGGCATTGAAGTAATGTCTGACGTAATTGTAGCCGGTCAGGTCTGCGCTGCCCCACTGGAACGTGGCCGGCGCCAGATCCGCGACGGCTGCCGCGGCCGCTTTTCCCGCTGCATCCACGAGTCTGTCGAGATACCGGTTCAAAGCCTCCATCTTCGTCTGGGACTGGTCCGGGGCCGAATGCGTGTGCGTCCCGGTCGCCAGGATATGATCCGTATCCACGCCCGTGATTTCAGAAACGTGCTGCTTAATTTTCGGCGTCAGATCGGTGTTCGCGTTCATCAGATCTTCGGTGAACCAAAGCAGCGTATTTCCTTCCGCATCCCGGAAGGCAATGCAGGTCATGTACAGGAAATCCAGGAAGCCCGTGGAAAGGCGCTTGTCCGTATTTCCGTATCCGCCGAGCGGCAATTGTTCGTCCGGCTCCGGCGTGATGTTTTCCCTGGCATAGCCCACCTTGAACACATCGCCCGTGTCCGCAGGCTGCGTCTCAGAAGGATCCGTCTTCGTATCCCCGGTTTCCTGCGATTCCACCGGCTTCGTTCCTTCGCCTTCGGTCGTTCCTCCGCCGTTGCCGCAGGCGGAAAGAAGCGAGACGAAAAGAAGCAGTGCAAGCAATAAACAGATCGTCTTTTTCATGTTTTTCATCCTTTTGTCACCTGTGTCAGGAAATACCATCAGAAATCCACAAGGCAGTCCGGATCGCCGGCATGCTGCCCGCCCGGGCTCGACGTGATCACGTCTTCTTCCTTCAGTTCCACAAGTTCCAGTTCGGGACTTTCGTACAATGTCTTTTCCATTGTTTCCCCCTTACTCTGCTGTTGCAAACGCCGCCGCGCTTGCACCGTAGTTGTATAACGCATCCGAGAACTCATGTCCCGGATCGGTGTGTTTCCGCACGCAGTAGGAATTCATGCTGTATTCCACTTTGGAGATGACTTCCGATCCGCGGTACGCCCTGAAAATGAAGCGGGTGCCGTATTCCGAAGCCTTCAATCCGTCGGTGCAAAGATAACCGTTATCAAGCGTCACGGCGGTTTCCGTGCCACCATCGGTCATTGCCGTGAACGTCGTTCCGTCGTCAGCCGCATTGTCGATATACTTCACGCGGATCCAGTTGATGTTCTCATGGATCACGGTCGCTTCCTTGAAGAAGCCCGGAACGACCGAAGCGTCCTGATAATTCGCCGCGGTGACCGTGGTCTTGTTCCAGATGTCGGCAATGTTGCCCGAAGGCTCTCTGCCGGAACCGGTCTCGGTCTCCGCGATCACCAGTGCCTCCGTGTTATGATCAAACTTCTTCTGCGCTTCCCGGCCGTAGACCAAGAGGTCGGTGATGAGCGTGTCAAGCGCAGCCTTTTTCGCATCGCTGAATTCGAGTTCCGCCGCCGTCTTTCCCTGAAGTTCCGTCAGGTACTCTTTGATGGTGTAGGTCTTCGTGTCCAGAACCGACGTGCCGTCCGCGCCATAAAGCGTCACCGTGATCGTATCACCCATGAGATCCGGGGTGACGCCGTCATAGAAGAAAGCGTAGGTGCCGGTTCCGGCAGAAGTCAGGTCTGTAAGTTCCGCTTCCTTTGTGACGCCGTTCAGTTCCACGGTAAGTTTTCCGACACCGTCTTCGTTCTTATAAAGCGGCTCGGCAAGATCCACGTTCAGATAAATGCCAAGCGACAGATTTTCGTTCAGCGTCATATTGCGTCCCGTGATCTGTTTGCATTTCGTAACTGCGTAGTTCATCTGAAGATAACCGGTCGTGCCGTCCACCTTTGTAAAAGTGGCCCAGCAGGAGAACGGGATTCTGGGATCATCGTCGATCGTCCAAAGGTCCGGGTTATATGTCATATTCGCGTTTTCAGCGGTGGACACCGGCTTATTTTTGAAATAACCGCCATTGATCGTCACAGTGCCCGGAGCACTGGTCGTAGGAGCTACTGTCAAGCCAAAGAAACCGCCGTTGATTTCAAAATGACCAGTTGAGCTGCTTTCGGTTCCTGCATAGAGATTCTTTACAAATGTACCGCCGTTGATCGTTCCCTGAGCACCTTTTGTTAAGTAAATGTTTCCAATGAAACTACCACCGTCAATCGAGAGTGTCGCGTTTCCCCCACTCATACAGATGGAACGACATGTATCTCCGGATGTCACATTGAAAACCGGAGAACCCTTAATGACAAGAGTCTTCGTTCCGTAAATGTCATATTTCGAATTGCTCGAAGGAATCGTATTGGTAATGAGCGAATTTCCTTCTATCGTAACCGCACCAGCAGTGTCAATATAAATATTATGACCTTGGTTTGAGGAAGTCGTTCCGGTCTTATTTCCGCTTGATCCGTTCTCGATCCTTCCGCCTTTCATATTAAACTTGCCTTGAACGTAAACATTGCCTGCGATCGTTCCGCCCTTTCCGTTATTAATGGTTCCGCCGTTCATCGTAAAGGTCGCCGAGGCACCGGATACAGAAACGTTTCCACCGTAAGAACCGGATCTGCCTTCGGTGATCGTACCGTCGTCCATCGTAAATGTGCCTGCACCGATGATAACAACATTTCCTCCGTAGGTCGACGAATTATAATCGCTATCTATTCCGCCTTCGATTGTGCCGCCCTTCATCGTGAATGAAGACCCAGTGTCATAAACAGCAAGATTGCCGCCGCGGTTCGCCTTTCCTCCGGAAATCGTACCGCCGTACATTGTGCCAGAAGCTTTGCCCTGGATCTCAACATTGCCACCGTACGCGGTAAGCGAAGTGTCAAGCCGTCCGCCCTTGATCGTGCCGCCGTACATTTTGAAAGTACTGCTCCCCCGGCAGCTAATGCAGCCGCCAGGATTGTTTCCACTGGTCCGACCGTTCTGGATCGTGCCGGCGTAGATCTCCAGCGTGCCGCTCGACGAATTGTAGATGAGGCCGCCTTGCCCAGAAGGTCCGGTCGCGTCCTCTGCCGCAGTAATCTTTCCGGCCTCGTTTGAACTGCAGTCCGTGATTGTCAGATTACCAGGATAATTGTTGTTGTCATCCGACTTGTAAATTGCAAATATCCGACTAGATTTCGCTGATGTCAGCGTGTGACCATTCAAGCAGAGATGCACTTTCCGACTGGAAGTCGAAATGTGGCCCGAACCGGTCATCGTGATGTCGTTCCCGAGATAGACGAAGACGTGGCCACCGACACTGCCGGCCGTGATTGCTCCACGAAGTTCCGTTTCTGTAGTGACTTCCGTCCAGCCATCCGTGGGCTTAAGTGCCTGGTGTCCGTTATTCGCCGTTGCAGCGAGGCAACTATCCGTTCCGCCGCAGATGCAGTGGTCGGCATGACCTTCCGCTTTCACTTCCACCGGCTTCACAGCGAACAGCACGACAAACGCCGCAGCCGCCGCAATGACTCCGATTGCAATCAGTTGACTCAGTCTTTTCATCTTTTCCTCCTTGTTCTAAAAAACAGTTTACGCCGCCGCTCCTGTATTGCCCGGATCATCGATCGGAGAAAGCGGCAACAGATGAAACTTTTACATCTAATAAAATAATAGCATTTTGACACCCGACCGTAAATAATAAGATAGAGTATGCCTGCTATAACTTTGAAAATGTGGTAGGAGGGTATTTTGAAGCCGCCGGACTGCGTCAATCAGTGATGCGATCCGACGGCTCGAAAAGACTGCCTGAAGGCCTGTCAGCAATAACGCTTTCGGAAAGTCTCCGTCGCTTTCAGGAAACACTCAAGAGGAATGCGCGCAGCGCCGGGGCCGAGAAGACCGCCCTCCTTATTGAACATGCCGCCGTGGATGACGGGAGTGATGCCGGTCTCCGCGACTCTTTTCGCGTCGATCGCGACGGGAAGCCCCGCTTCATTCAAGTTCGGGATCGGATATTCCGGGTTTCGCTTGACACAGATTTTTGACATTTCTTCCGTCTGTTTGATCGCTTCTTCCAGCGTCAGTCCCCGGAACGCGCAGACGATCGGACTTGCAGCGCCTGCTAAGCCGCCGAGGCCTGCGACCTCCGTGACGCTGGAATCGCCGCACCACGGGATCTGGTCGTCGATGGTAAATTTTTCCGACAGATATTTGCCTTTCATCATCGGAGAAGGCGCGGTAAACCACTCGTCGCCCATGGCTGCGATCTTGATGCCGTATTCCCGGCCGTTGCCACAGGCAGCGGTCACGACGGTCGAGTAAGAGCGCCCGACGTTGCCGAGCGAGGCCGCCCGGGAAGCTGCCTGTCCGAGGCCGTGGAAGAACCGCGGCGTATTCAGAAGATAAGCCAGACTGTCGTAGATCTGTTCCGAAGGATAGCCTGTTTTCAGCATCGGCAGCGTGATCGCGTTCTTCATGAACAAATCGGACGCCGTCTGCCGCGAGTGGTTCTCGTCGCCCATCCGGAGGCTTTCGGCAATGAATGGCTTTAACGGAAGACCGCCGATGTCACGAAGTGCCTTTGCAATCGGCGGCAGCAGGTATTCCCGCATCTTTTTCATATTTTCGGCAATGCCCTCCGAATACAGCCCCCAGCCGGTGAATCCGCCCTGGTAGACCGGGCCTTCCGCCGGAAAGACCGCCGCGGTTTTCCCGTTGTTCCGGTCTTCCACGACCATGAGCGCCACACTCTTCGTGATGATGCCGGTGCCGGAGCCCGAAGTGTTCGTGTCGAGCGCCGCCATGATCTTCAGCTTTCCGCTTTCGACGAGTTTCTCAGCCTCTTCTTCCGTCTTCGCCCATCCCTCGAAGAGGCATGCGGAGATCATGCCGCGCTTGTGCAGGGCGACCATGTCCTCATACGGGATCGGCGGTCCGGAATGCGTGACGGTGTAGTCGTCCATTCCTTCCAGCACTTCTCCTGCCGGCCGGATGTCGGTCCAGACCGGATCGGCGTGGATGAGCATCTCTGCCGCCGCGTCATTCGCGGAAGCGATTTTCTGCAACAATTCTTCGGAATACGTGTTCATTGCACTCCCCCGTTCCTGTCAATCAGGTTTTACGGCAGCTCCCGCTTTCTCTTTGACCAGGAGTTCCGCCGCCTGAAGATCCTGATACAGGCGGACCGCCTGCTCGGACAGCCGGACGTCCGTTTCGTTTTGATAATCTTTGATTTCAGTACCGCAGGACGCCAGCACCGCCTCGAAATCTTTCTTCACTGCCCGCAGTTCCTGCAGCGCACTTTCAGCGTCTTCTTTCACTGCCGTGAGTCCGGCGCCCCCGGATACGGCCTCTTTCTGCCTCCGGATCAGTCGGTCCAACGCTTTTTCCGGCGGGTTTTTCCCGAACAGGAGACCAAACCCGTCCCGTAACGCTGAAAAAGCGGCTGAAATGCGTTTTTCATCATTTCTCCCGAGACTTTCCCCGCCGGAAGCTTCCGTCTCGGAAACGGCCGTTTTTCCGGCAATGCGCCCGAAGACCATTGCAGCAAGGCCGCCGTTTCCGCCGAGGCGGTTCTTTCCGTGAAGACCGCCCGCCGATTCACCGGCTGCAATCAGGCCCGGAACTCTCGTTTTACAGTCCGGGGTGATCCTGACGCCGCCGAGCGACGTATGCGCGGCCGGCGCGACTTCGACCGGCGTCGTCCGAAGATCGATCCCGACCGAAAGATACCGCGTAAGATACGGCTCGTAAATGCCTTCAAACAACGCCGGAGGAACCGCCGTGGCGTCAAAGAACACGCCGCCGTGTTCGGTTCCGCGGCCTGAGCGGATCTCCCGCTCGATCGCATAAGAAAGTGCGTCTTTTTGAATGCGTTCCTGTCCGGCTTCCGATTCAAGGAAGCGTTCGCCGAGGACGTTCCGTAAGACCGCGCCCTCGTAAAGCATCGTCGTGATCAGGCCCTTTCCGGCCGTTTCCGGAGGATACACTGAGACGCAGGGCTCAAACTGCACCTTCGGAAGATCGGTCAGCGAAGCGCCCGCAGAAAAAGCCGCCCAGATCCCGGCGCCGCCCGAATCCCTGCCGTTCGTCGTCACGGCAAACAGACCGGAGTATCCGCCGCTTGCGAGGACCGCCACGCGTGAAAATACAGCAAAAACGCGACCGTCACGCGCCAGGAACCATGCGCCTGAAACGCGTCCGTTCTCTTGAATAAATGACAGCAGCCGCCCGATCTTCTTCGCAAACCGGCCGGACGCAGTGATCCGGTCCGACAGCGCTTTCATGACGACGGGGCCGGTGTCATTGCCGATCGTGGCAATGCGGGGCTTCGAGGAGCCGAGGGAAGTCACGAGACGGATCTTCCCGTCCTCTTCGTCCGGTTGGAGTCCCAGAGAAGCAAAGAGGTCTTCCATGTCCTTCACACCGTCAGTCATGGCACGAACGAGCAATGGATCGTTTTCGTTCCCGCCGGATTTGATCGTGTCCTCATACAGCAATTCGGCACCGTCCCCGTCCCCGGCCGGCCAGGAAAAGCCGTGCATATAGGGAGAAGCGCCGGCGCCCAAGGCGACGAGCGTCACCGAAAGCGCGCTTTCGGCAATGATCCGGTCCGCCGCCGTGAGTCCCGCGAGCCCCCCTCCGATGATGAGAACGTCCGTCCGAACCGTCATTCCCAGATGCCGCCTTTCGCCATGGAGCCGACGTTTTTCGCGAACAGACGCAAAAACCGCGGGTACTCGTCAAACGGGAATTCCCAACGGAACTCGGCCTTCCGCCCGGAGAGTTCTTCCTCGGAAAGTTTCACGTTCATGATCCGCTTTTCCACGTCGATCTCGATCTCGTCGCCTTCCTTGATGAGACCGAGCGGGCCGCCGAGCGCCGCTTCCGGCGAGACGTAGCCGACGCTTAAGCCCGAGGTGCCGCCGGAGAACCGGCCGTCGGTGATGACCGCGCAGGACTCGTACAGTTCTTTGCGACCTTTCAATTCTTCCTGGAACGGGAAGGCCGTCGTGCCGAACCGGGCCTTCAGCCCGAGGAAACGAAGCACGCAGGCGTCGCCCGGCTGCACCTTTCCTTCCCGGAGCGCCGTGAGCCCTTCGTCCAGCGAATTGAAGATCCGCGCCTTTCCGGAAAACTTCCGGAGTCCTTCCGGCACCGCCGCGATTTTTAAGATCGCGCCCTCCGGCGCCAGATTGCCGTAAAGCACGCCGAGCCCGGGATCCCGGGAAACGGGATCTTCCAGCGTCCGGATGACTTCCGTGTCGTAGACCGGTGCGTGTTCGTAGGTTTCCCGGACCGTCTTTCCGGTCACGGTCATTTCGTCCGCAAACAGCGCCGGGAGCAGATTTCTCATGAGTCCCGGCATGCCGCCCGCGAGATCGAACTCCCGGAGCGAATACGGGCCGCCCGGCGCAAGATGCGATAATAACGGGATCTCGTGCGAGGCTTCGTCGAATTCCTTCCACCACGGAAGATCGTATCCCGCCTCGTTCGCGATCGCCGGAATGTGCAAGAATAAATTCGAGCTGCCCGCAACGGCCATGTCCATCCGGATCGCGTTCTTGAACGCGTTCACGGTCATGACATCCCGCGCACGGACGTTCTTTTCGACGAGCTTCATGATCTCCTTGCCGGCTTCGTAGGCGAGACGCAGGATCCGCGAACCGGACGCGTCCATCGAGGCATTGCCGGGAAGCGACATGCCGAGCGCCTCCGAAACCATGCACATCGAATTCGCGGTCGTCATGCTCGTACAGGCGCCGCAGGGCGCCCAGGAATTCTCAATGAGATCCTCGTAGAGTTCCGGATCGAATTCGCCCTTCGCCATCGCGCCGACCTTGTCCTGCGCGTGGATGTGCAGGACTTCCTGTCCGCGGCAGGTGCCGAGCGGCATGTACCCGCCGGTCACCAGGATCGCCGGAATATTGCAGCGCGCGGCGCCCATCAGATGCCCGGGCACGATCGAATCGCAGGTCGAAAGCAGGACCATGCCGTCGAACATATTGCTCTCCGCGGTGAGTTCCACCTGGTCGGCAATGAGGTTCCGGCTCGGCACTTCAATGTACCGCGGATCCTTCATGACCATGCCGTCGCAGACCGCGGTCGTCATGACTTCGACCGGCAATCCGCCGGCCTCCCGGATGCCGTCCTTCACCCGCGCCGCGAGCTTGTCCAGGTGCACGTGTCCCGGATTGTATTCATTCCAGGAATTCACGACGCCGATCAGTGGCTTCCGCTGCTCTTCCGCCGTGTAGCCCATGCCGCACATGAGCCCCTTCCGGCATTCCGATGCCTCTCCGAATTCCCAGTCGCTCCGAAGGTTCGGCATTGTCTTCTTTTCCATCTCAGAACTCCTCTTTCATGCACTCAATGATGCCCGAGACCGACTGCCCGCCGTCGACGGTCAGGGTCTGTCCCACGATGTATCTCGTATTGGCTTCGTCCGCGAGGAACAGGATCGCCGGCACGATGTGCTCGGTCTGCCCCAGGAAGCCGACCGGGATCCGGTTTAAGAATCCCTCGAGGTCTTCCTTCTTGTAGCGGTCTGCAAGTTTCGTCATGATGAGTCCGGGCGCAATGCAGTTCACACGGATGCCGTATTTCGCGACCTCCACGCCGAGCGATTTCGTAAACATCTTGATCCCGCCTTTCGCCGCGGTGTACGGGATCATTTTCCGCTTCACCCAGGTGATGTCTCCGTGGATCGAGCCGATGTTCACGATGCGTCCCGGAATGCCGTTTTCCTTCATGTTCCGGACCGCGCCCTGCGAAAGATACGCCGCTGCGTTTAAGTTCAGCGCGATCTGGCTGTCCCAATAATCTAACGGCATGTCCTCGAATTCGCCGGAAGGGATCTTCAGTGCGCCGCCCGCATTGTTCACGAGCACGTGGATCGTCCCGAAATCCTTCAAAAACCGGTCCATCAAAGAAACCGTGTCTTCCCGGTCCGAAAGGTCCACCCGGTAGACCTCCGCGCGAACGCCGAAGGCGAGGCACTTTTTCTGCACTTCCATTGCCCCTTCAGGCGTTTTGTTGTACGTGATGCCGACGTTGTATCCCTTTTCCGCGAAGGCGACCGCCGCCGCTGCGCCGATCCCGTGCGAGGATCCCGTGATGAGTACGTTTTCTGCCATATCGTTCCTCTTTCCCGTTTTCAGCGGAACAGGTCCGCCAATGATTCTCCCGCATCCATGAGTTTCAGATGCTCCCTGACCGTGTAAAGCGCCATGAAACGCCATGCCGGCACGCCGCAGCCTTCCTTTCGGATGAGGCCGTCCGCGATCTCCGTCATCGGCTCCTTCCGGCACGTTTCAATGAACCGGTGATACGTTTCCACGCGCTCCCTCGAATACCGGAGCGCCTGTTTCACGTTTTCGGTGCCTTCCGCAAGATACCCGATCCCGTCGTAATCGTGCCCGAGCAGAATCCGCTCTATGTCCTCACGCTTTTCCAATTTCGCGAGTGCCGACGCATAATCCGGCAGGCTCTGATAGAATCCGACGCCCTGCGAAACCGTGCCGTTTCCCTGCAGCGAATCGCCGGTCATAAGCGTCCCCGTCTCTGGTTCCAGAAGCGAGATCGCGTCGTCGTCATGTCCGGGCGTGTGCAAGATCTCAAGTTGTCCGCCGACCGCCTGCCCTTCCCGAAGGCATTCGTCCGCGGGCACGCCCTGTAAGAAACTCTGCGGCTTCGGCGAGTTCTCCGGGAACGCCGTCCGGATCCGGATCGCATACGGCACGGGATCCGCGACTTTCGGTGCCGAACGCTCGTACACCGACAAGCGGAACGCGCCGTCACCGAGTTCCGAAAGCCGTTTCAGCCCGCCGATATGATCGCCGTGGCAATGCGTGACCGTCATGTATGATAAATCCCTGACCGTCATGCCGAGTTCCGCAAGCGCCGGAACGAGGATCTCATCCACGTCCGTTTCTGTCGCGCCCGTGTCCACGAGCACCGGCGCCTCGCTTTTCACGAGCGTCACCGACGTGAAGACCGGTCCGAAGGGGATCTTCAGGTAATAAATATTTCCGCAGATTTTTTCAAAACAATGCTCCTGCATTGGATCTCCTTTCCGGCTGAAATGCAGATCACACCGCAACGCCGATCGCGCGGAGCGCCATCGGGATGATGTCGAAGAAGAAAAGAAGCGCGATCACGCCGATCACGAGACTTAAGGCGCGGCGACCGGTAAACTTCTCCCGGAAAATGATGAAGGACAAAAGCAGGGTCGTAAGCACCGAGCCGCCGTTCATGACCGGGAAGAAAAGCGCGGCGTCGAAGGCGCCGGAAAGATACAGATTGAAAATGTTGATCAGCGCGTTCGCGAGACCGCCGATGAGAAGAATCACGAAGACGCGCCTGAAAAGGCTCTTTTTAACGGGCTGTTCTTCCGGCGTTTTCGCCGCTTCCGCCTCTTCTTTTGGGGCATTGCCGAACAGGCGTACCGTCTTCACGATGCCCTTTTTCTTCAGGATCAGAAGATAGAGGCCCGTGAACAAAACGACGAAAAAGAAGGTCAGCAAAAGGTATTCATTGATCTCGGCCGCATAAGGGGACGCGCGATGCACCTTCTGGCAGACGCCGACGAGTCCGTTCAGGATGAAACAAAGGATCGTGAGAAGGAGCCAACGTAAGTCCGCCTTCCTTTTTTCCGGTTCCTTGTCCACCGAGAAAAAGACGCTGACGAGCATGAGAATGATGCCGATGATCTGCCAGACCGTGATCTGTTCGCCGAGGAAAATGACGCCGTAAAGCGCCGGAATGATGCCGGACCCGCTGATGATGATCGACGTCAGTGCCAGCGGTCCGACGGAGAGCGCGCGGGTGTTCAAAAAGACGTTCAAAAACGTGAAGAGACCGAAAAACACGCTCCAGACGAGCGTGAACAGGGAAATGCCCTGAAAACCGTCTCCGATGAGAAAAACGAGAATGACCGGCACGGCCACGATCCCTATGACAAACGTATAAAACACGCCGTCTGCCCTGTTCGCGGCATACCGCTTCGAGTACAGGTTGGACATGGCGCGCCCCACCGCGCAAAGGAACATGGAGACAAATAACAGGATATACGGTTGATTCAGTTTTTCAAGCATGAGACGCGCCTCTCGCCGCCCGCTTTCCAAAAAGGCGTCCCCGAAGAGACGCCTTCAGTAATTTCAATGACTGCTTCTGTTATTCCGACTTTACGCCCACTTATCCTGTTCCTTCGGGATTCGGATACCCATAAGCAGGGGCATGAACTGGTTCGCGAACCATTGCCCGGTCGAGGGCTTGTTCCGGAGCACGACGTATCTCGGCGAATCCGCGCCGCCGCTCTGAAGGAAGATCTTGATGTAGCCCTGATTGTAGTTGTCCCGGCTGTACGGATTCTCGAAAGGCTCGATCCGGAGCGGTTCCGCCGGCGTGTAATTGTTCTCCGGCGTCGCGCCCTTTAAGTACGAACGAGCCACGTAATTCTTGCCGTCCATGTACTGGTTGTTGATCTGCTGCTTTTCCGTTTCCGACAAAGGTTCCGGTCCTTTTAAGAAGTTCATCATGTCGAAGCAGGCCTGACGGTCCGTGCCGTAGCGGTCCAATGCAAGCACGATGAGCGCCGCCACCGCCGCCGGATCCTTTAAGGACGCTTCCGGCAATGCCTTCATTTCCTCCAGGGTCTGCGGCATCTTCTGGAACGTGTAGCTGTAACTCTTCGTTCCCGCGGCTTTCGCGGCCTGATTCACTGCCTGATTAACGATTTCCTTGCTGCCCTGCCTGATCGCAGATCTGAAAAGACTGTCAAATAATCCCATGTCGACCCTCCTGTCATTATATTCCTATTTTCAGTGTACCCTATCCTCTGCCGGAATTCAAGAGAAAATAATCACCGCTCGATCTTGTGGATCGCGAGACCGGACCGAAGTTTCGGCTCGAACCATGTGCTCTTCGGCGGCATCAGAAGCCCCGCGTCCGCGACGCTCAAAAGTTCCTGCATCGAGGTCGGGAACATTGAGATCGCAAGCTTCATGTCCGTATTCACCCGGCGCTCCAGTTCGCCGAGCCCCCGGATCCCGCCGACGAAATCGATCCGCTTGTCCGTCTTCGGGTCGAGAATGCCAAGCACCGGACCGAGGAGACGGTCCTGCAGGATCGAGACGTCCAGCCGCTTCACAGGATCTGCTTCCACCGCTTTCACGACTTCGTCCTTCACCGTCAGGCGGTACCATGTTCCCTCGAGAAGGAGCCCGAACGTTCCCTTCTTTTCCGGCCGGTACGGCGTTCCCTCTTTCGAAACCGCCTCGACCGTAAAGTCCTTCGAGATCTCCTGCAGGAATTCCGCAGCCGTTTTGCCGTTCAGGTCCTTGACCACGCGATTGTAGTCGAAAATGTGCAATTCGCTCTCCGGGAACAGCACGGACAGGAAATAGTTGAATTCTTCATTGCCCGTGTAATCCGGCTTCGCCTCCCGGCGCTGTACGCCGACCTTCACCGCGCTCGCCGCCCGGTGATGCCCGTCGGCAATGTAAGTGTGCGGCACCGCTTCGAAAAGCTTCGTGATCGTCTCGACCGTCTTCTCGCAGTCGATCTTCCAGAACGTGTGCCGGATGCCGTCTTCCGCCGTGAAATCGTAGAGCGGTTCGCCTTCCGTCACCTTCCGGACGATTCCGGAAATCTCCGGCACGTCGCGGTACGCGAGGAAGATCGGGCCGGTCTGCGCCGACGTCGTGCTGACGTGACGGATCCGGTCGAGTTCCTTGTCCGCACGCGTGTTCTCGTGCTTCAGGATCACGTTGTTCAGGTAATCGTCCACCGAGGACAGGGCCACGAGGCCGACCTCACGGATCTCACCCATCTGCAATGCATAAACGTAGTAGCAGGGCGCGTCTTCCTGAACGAAGATGCCGCGCTTCTCGAAGTCCTGCAGCAATTCGTCCGCTCTGGCGTAGACCCGGTCGTCGTAAGTGTCGACCGAATCGTCGAAACCGGTCTCCGCCCGGTCGATGTTTAAGAACGACAGCGGCCGGTCCTTCACGAATTCCTTCGCTTCCGCACGGTTGTACACGTCGTACGGCAATGCCGCGACGTCCTGCACGAACTCCTTCGCCGGGCGCAGCGCCCGGAACGGTTTTAAAACAGCCATGTTTTTTCTCCTTTGCATGAGGAAATGCCGGCAGGTATAAACTCTCATGCCTTTCATTAGTTTTGTGCTGCTCGGGACGTCATGCGATTTTTACCGGTCGAAAACGTCCCTTTATCCTTACCAGTTTGAAGATAGCAAACCGCCCTTGCGATGTCAAGAATTATTCCGTGATGGGCGATGAATTCGTCTCAGGATTCCCGTACCGAAGGCCGGTGTTCTCTCTGCGGTTTCCGGAATCACTCTTCGATTCTTTTCGCTTACGGAATGATGCTCATGCCTTCGACGGTCACGACCGGCACCTCAGTTCCTGCGGGCCGGAACTGGACCGTTTTTTCTTCTCCGGGAAGCAGCGAAAACCAGTTGTCTTCAAAGATCGCATCACCTTCGAGCCGGACGGCGTGGACGTAAGAGGCCGCACGTAAGCGGACTTCCTCTGCTTTGATCTCCGCCTCGATTTCTGCCCGGAAAAGCGGCAGGGTCCCGTCATTGTAAAACGCCCTGTCCGAAGCTTCTCCCGAAACGTCCGCAACGAGCCACCCGTCCTTTTTAGGCGCTTCGACCGGAAGGCGCGTCACGCCCTCCGCCGGGATGACAGCGTTGATTGCTTTTTCGTCCTGCATTGCGCCGTCCGGAGAGAAGCGGTGGACCGTGACCATGACGTTTTTGTCAGTCAGTGATACGTTCGATAACACGAGAGCGCATTGCCCTTCCTTCATTTCAAACGAGGCAAGCACGTCGGATGCGCCCCGCCGGAACGCGTACCACCCGGATTTCGGCAATGCGTAATAATCCTGCAGTGCCCAGCCCGCGGCCGCCGGCCAGCAATCCTCCATCATCCAGAAGACGACGCCGCTGTTGTACCAAAGATGCCGCCGCGCCTGTTCCAACGAAAGCCGCACCATCTCCGCCTGCAGAAACTGCATTTTGAAGAGACGGTCCGCCCCGTTTTGGAACGTGCCGAACAGTTTTTTTGCCGCCATGCATTGATACTGAAAGAGCGTATGGTTCAGATTCGGATTCGACTGCGTATGGTACTCCCACATCGCGTCGTCCCCATAAATTTCCGTTTCCGTCATACTCTTCCGGAGCAGATCCGTGGAGGCCGCGCCGAATACGGGTTCTTCGGCAATGAAGCGTGCAAGAAGCTTCTCATATCTCTCGCGGTAATCCGAAAGCGTGTCCGAAGAATCCTCGAGACAACTCAAGAGGAACTTGATGAACTGCGTGTTGTGCGTCGTTCCGACCGTTTTGGAAGCATACCTGTCGCCGCCGTAGGGACTGGACGGCAGGAATCTTCTCGACGGATCGAGTCGGTTCAGGACCGGCGCAATGACATCGAGCGCGGAAGTCCGCCCGCGGTAGGTCGGAAGCGTATCGTTGCCGCGGACGGCGTTTTCATTGTCGCCGGACCACCAGACGAGGCACGGATGATTCCGCAGCGCTTTCGCAGCGTATTCGGCTTCCTTTCGCAAGGCTTCCTGAAACCAGGCTTCCTCCTCCGGATACTCGCCGCAGGCCATCAGAAAATCCTGGGTGACGAGGATCCCAAGCCGGTCGCATTCCCGGTAAAAATGTTCGGTTCCGAAGACGCCGCCGCCCCAGACGCGCAGCATGTTGACGCCGGCTTCGGCAGCCCGGTTTAAGTGCAGCGTCTCTTTTTCGTCCCGCACTTCGGAGAGGATCGGCTCCACCGGGACCCAGTTCGCGCCGCGGACGAAGATCCGGACGCCGTTGACGAGCAACGTAAAGGACGAGGAGACTTCATTGAAATCATAGGCCTGTCCGCTGGCTGTCTTCTGCAATTTCAGACTGAGCGCGCGTTCTTCGCTCCCTTCCTCATCGATCCGCTCGAGGATCCTCACCGTCCGGATGCCGAAGGGAATGTGCTTCACCTGCGCTCCGACCGTGACTGTCAGGGTATAAAGCGGCTGTTCGCCGTAGCCCCTCGGCCACCAGAGATGCGGGGCGGGAATGTCGAGAATCTCCCGCCTGGTCGCTTCCCGGACGTATTTTTCGCGCCGTACAACTTCTTTTCCGGTTTCGTCCGAAACTGAGAGGATCGCTGTGAACCCCTCCTCGAAACAGCCGAATTTCAGATCACAGACGACCTCTGCGCCGAAATCGTCCACCGCCCGGGTGTAGAGATACGCGTCCTTCAGAAACGGCTCGTCTTCGAACTCGATCCGGCAGGGCAGCTCGATTCCCATCGTGACGAAGCGCATCGTCCAGTCCCAACCGTAACTGCATTGCATCCTGCGGGTGTAAAGGCGCTCTCCCGTGAATGCGTGCGGCCGTTCCGCTCTTCCTTCCGTGCGCCGTATGGGCGATTCAAAAACGAGTTCCAGCTCGTTTTCGCCTTCCTTTAACACCCCGTCCACCGGGATCCGCTGTTCAATGAACATGTCGTCGCATTCGGCGACGGCGGTGCCGTTCAGTTTGACGGTGCAATACGTATCCAGCGATTCAAAAACGAGGACTGCATTTTTCCGTAGGCGTTCCACAAAAAAAGAGCGCCGGTAGATCCAGTCTTCCCGCTCGATCCACTGCGCCTTGTCGGCATTGTCCCGCCAATAAAGATCTTTCGGCAGAACGTCTGCCGCCATGAGGTCCGTGTGCACGCAACCGGGCACCGTCGCCGAGAACTGATACCGCCCGTCGGCGGAAGAAGCCTTCCATTGGCCGCAAAGGTCGATCATGGGAGTTCCGTTTTTTCTCGTTTTTTCGGGATCTGTCATTGTGTTTCAACTCCTCTGTTCCGGGTGTTGTGGTCTGAGTTCCACTGCTTCAGACGCCCTCAGCGGATCTCATACTCTTTTGAATTGATCTCCAGACGGTCGTCATCGATCCAACGCACTTCGATCGTCTGAGACTCGTACCACTCTCCCCCATAACACTTCCAGGACTCTTTCTCAAGTATAAAAAGGAGCGTACAGATCATGCGGTCTTTTTCTACCACTTCGACAAACGTTTCTCCGCCGAGCGCGCCGTTATCATAAACGACGACTTCGGCACGATACTTCCCGCTTGGAGAATCCATGGACCGGTCAACGGTCACCGAGCCGAAATGCTTACCGAAAAGCATGGCAAAAAAGAGAAACCCGCCCACCAGGAAGAATGCGGCAATTGACGAACTCGCGACCCCAAATATCGCCGAAGGATTCTTCACATGCAGGATCCCGAGCAGGATACACGCACTCACGTAAAGGGCTGCAAAGATTAATACGACCATTTCCGTCGTTTCGGGACAATTTAAGATCAAAAACGCAGCATTAATCAGGGAGAGCGGCGCATTGATGCCCAAAAGCACCTTCGCGGCCTTGGATTCCAAAGTGATTTTGAAAACGAAGCCGAGCACGACAAAAAGCCCCGTAAACGCAGCGAGCAGGATCGTGTAAACCGGATAACTCGTGAGGCTGAAATCATATCCGAGGCATCGTGAAACTAAGTGTGCCACCGGAAACAGAAGGGTCAGCCCGAACAATACGTATGCAAAAACGGTCAATGTCTTTTTCATCATGCGCCTCTGGTGATGAGTTATAGATGCCTTCCTGCTTTTACCGTAATGGCAAATCATACTGCGGCAGATACCCTATGAAATGCTCAATTTCCTGCGGATCATCTTTAAAGTAAAAAGACGTTTCGTCAATGTTAATATGCTGTTCATCAAACAATTTAAAGAGTGTTTCATATTTCATTGAGAGTCACCGTGGTTCAGGAATACTCTAAGTATTCGTCCATATTGATCTGAGTTAAAAGAACAACTATCTCGATAAATCGGAATTTGTCAATCTGTTGCAGAAGCCATAATTACCGCAAAGCGGTCGAGCGTTTTGTCGTACACAGTAAAACACAGCGCGCCCCACCATTCATGACCCTCGTCGAAATAGTCCGACCAGTCGGTCGTCCATTCAAATACTTCGAGCCCGTCCGTCCCGTTCGGGAACAGGGCTGCGTTCACACGGTCGAAATCCGTGTTACTGAGCCAACCGCCGTTGGGCGG
>JAEEGL010057218.1_pt1 | contig 55338 bp, 36 predicted proteins | sample 9134231 | NCBI WGS metagenome assembly JAEEGL01 (sample SAMN16246548, study PRJNA631951) | gut metagenome | biome: gut microbiome; feature: rumen; material: fiber-attached | host: Bos | place: Iran: Karaj | collected 2018-10
AACGCTGAAGCTCTGCGTATTACCGTCGGAACTGAAAGACATACTGGTAGTACTGATAGACAAATAAGGGCCAGGGGCGGCCTGCTTAACCTGAACGCTCTCAGTACGAGTCGTGTTCGTAGCATCCTTCCAGGTCACGGTTATAGTAGCGGCACGAGCGCTACTATTCTCATTCTTGCTTGCAGTTACGCTGATAGTACCATCATTGCTGCCGCTCATGGGAGAAACGGTCAGCCAGCCGTCACCGCCGGTGACAGCTACAGTCCAGGACGTGTTACTGCCAACACTGATGCTCTGCGTATTACCGTCGGAGCTGAAAGACATACTGGTCGTACTGATAGACAGATAAGAACCAGGGGCGGCCTGCTTTACCTGAACGGTCTCGGTGCGAGTCGTGTTCGTAGCATCCTTCCAGGTCACGGTGATAGTGGCTGTTCTATCATTGGTCGTAGAGTTCTTGGCTGCAGTAACACTGATCGTGCCATCATTGCTGCCGCTCTTCGGAGAAACGGTCAGCCAGCCGTCGCCGCCAGTGACAGCTACAGTCCAGGACGTGTTACTGCCAACACTGAAGCTCTGCGTATTACTGTCGGAACTGAAAGACATACTGGTCGTACTGATAGACAAATAAGGGCCAGGAGCGGCCTGCTTAACCTGAACGACCTCAGTACGAGTCGTGTTCGTAGCGTCCTTCCAGGTCACGGTGATAGTGGCTGTCCTGTCATTGGTCGTAGAGTTCTTGGCTGTAGTAACACTGATCGTGCCATCATTGCTGCCGCTCTTCGGAGAAACGGTCAGCCAGCCGTCACCACCGGTAACCGCTACGGTCCAAGACGTGTTACTGCCAACGCTGATGCTCTGAGTATTGCCGTCAGAGCTGAAAGACATGCTGGTCGTACTAATCGACAGATAAGGACCAGGCTTCTTCTGGATAACCGTAATAGTCTCAGAACCACCGCTCCTTGTAACGGTGATAGTCGCCGTACGGTCACTGCCCGTGGTATTCTCGGCTGCTGTGACAGTAATACTTCCGTCATTGTTTCCTGAAGCCGGTGATACCGTCAGCCAAGATTGACTTGATGCTACAGTCCATGACGTGTTGGCATTAATCGTGAAACTTTGGCTGTTTGCAGCAGAACTGAAAATCATATTGTTAGTGCTTACAATAAGATAAATAGCTTTACCTAACTGGGTAAATGTAAGTGTTTCTGTCAACGTGCCAGTAGTTACCGTAACTGTTGCAATGCGATCATCCGCTGAAGGGTTTTCATCTGCATGTAAAGTTACCGTTGCATTACCTGTACCAGAAGCATTAGCAGTTACAGTAAGCCAAGTTTCACTACTAGTTACTGTCCAAGTTTGATCACTCGAAATAGTGAACGTTTTGTCTTGTGCATTTGAATTGACTGTAATAGCGTTCGTATTTAATACGAGCGTCTGTCCGAATACACTTGCAGTAACCATTGTCATAATGGTTAGTAGCCATAATCTAAGTTTGTTAATCGTACTCATAATAGATTATTTTAGTTATTACTTATTTCTTTACTTTCAAAACACATTTTCTTTGTGAAAGACTAATAACAATGCCATCGTCATACCACAAAGTATAATAGGCATCCCAAGAGAATGCTACCGAAACCTACTAATACAAAGACAAGCCATGACGAATTAGATGACGAGGAGGGTTCAAGACTATGACCGTCATCCTCGATAATGGCAGTATCGTAGCCATGATTGGGGTCGACGCTAACATCTGCCTCTCGGTCGTAAGGAGCAGCATACTCTTGGCTTTGTGGTCTATCATCTTGAGCGTAATTTCTCCTGCTTTGTTGACGTGGTGGAATCTGGACAGGTTCTTCTGACTCAGAGAATCCAATCGGTTCCTCCTCTACAGGAGGAGTATAGCTTTCTTCCATATAAGATTGTCTCTCTGGTTGCGGTTCTTCAGGAACATCAATTTTATCTATTTCAGCCAGTTCCCTCATGTCGTAACCACAGTTAGGACAGAAGTTTGCTCCATTCAGTACCGTTCCACATCTGGGACATCCTATAGCAGAGCTTGTCTCTGTAGTTTCTTGACCCAAATGGTCTATACGTTCCTGGCTATTGGACTCCTCTGAATAAGAGGCTGGTTCTTCAGGTTGCTGAACCGTTTCTTCATATTCAACAGCCTGTCCGCAGCAAGGACATGTTCTCTGGTTTGGCTTTTCTATTTCATAGCCACAGTTTTTACATTTCATAATCTATATTTTTTCCTAAACCACCTAAAATGATACTTACATTCCCAAAATTATAGTTATACTGAAGAATAGCGACTCTTTATTGCAAAGTCAGGATGCTCTTTGATATATTGAATTAACTTTTCCCTATCTTCTGGAGTCAAAGGCTTTATAGTTTGGACACGATTTACCCACCATTCAATTGTTTTTTTCCATAGAACTATCAAATTGGCTATCATTAATCCAGAAGTTCCCAAAACTCCTAAAGTTTTGTATGGATGAGTCCATATATAATCAATACCATTGTCAATATAATCCTGAACAGTATATCCATTACCACATGGTATATTGCCAATTAATTCTCCGATAGACCAACCAAGCAGGAACGTTCCAATATAAAGATTAGCACGTGACAATGCGGCTAATATACCAGTTTGAGTACAAGAAACACCTGTCAACATAAATCTTTGGGTGCTTGCATTAAAAAATCTTTTGGCTGCATACAAAGCTTCCGGAGTTCCTATAATAGTTCCAATTATGCTTCCTCCAGCATCTATATATCTACGGATATCTCCAGACGACTTTGCTTGTCTAAATTCCTCGATTCGATTACCTATTGCAAATGCATTGACAACAAATCCATATAGTCCAAGATGATTAGCCAGAGTCTCACTCATATTGACACGCTTAAAAATTTCAGCATATCTTCCACGAGGATAATTAAAAATAAAGGATGGATTCCTACTGCTTCCAGTAATATTGACATAAATTTTGGGTAGCGATTCCACCAAATTCCTAACAAATGGATTATATTCAATTCCTTTTGCAAACCATTCTGCGACATCTCCTGAAACACTTAAAAAACTTCTCCTGCATTTCGGTGGTACTCTTGAAATAGGTGGCGCTGTAGAAATAGATGGTCCTACATTTTGTAATGCTGCATATGTTGTGTCACCCACTATACCAGTTTGGTCAATACGAGGGTCATGATAATACTGAAAAGCCTTCACCGCAACTTCTGTCAAGGAACCATAATAACCATCTGGAACGAGGTATTGCCATTTACCTCTAAAGGAAGGTTGCCGCAATGCATAATTAAGCATATTTTGGACTTTCTTCACATCCTCGTTATAGACATTACTCCTTTGCAAATACATATTCTCATTTCTCCAAATTCTTTAGCGTGACAATAATCGGCATGGCAATGCACGAATGGTTTTCAATCTTTTGCTTCATGAGCTTGTCAAAGGTTTTCTTGACAGCTTGATCGTAATTTTTCTGGTCCTTGAACTCAATATCAACATAGAGGCCACGACGTAAGAATTTCTCGCCGCCAGCCCCCTGAATACTGATACGTATGAAGATACGGTGGAACTCTTCCTTGCCAAACTCTGCCATGATTTCCTTACGCAAAAAGGCATCAACATCCATCTTGGTGTATAGTCGGTCGTTGGTCAATGCAAAGTAGCGCAGCATTTCATAGCGGGCATCGGCAGATGCCTTGTCTGCTCCTCCCATTGCCGACATGATGACAGGGACCTTCAACTCAACAGAAGGCAACTTTTTGGCTTCCATATTCTCACCAAACTGGGGGGCATTCCCCCTTTCTCCCATGGTTGTGAGGTAACTGACCCTTGTAGATGATGTCATAGCATCAGGATTCAGTTTCTTCATCACGTAAGTACCGCTGTCAAACTTGAATTTCTCATTACTATCAGTGACGCTCGTATCCAAATGGTTGATGATGTCACGAAGTCTCTTGAGGACATCGCCGTCCTTTATATCGTTATATTCAACAAAAGCATAATAATCATCGATGAAATGGTTATACAGGGTACGCACATCCCTATATAGGTCACCATTATGATAGCTGTTGGCCTCGAAGTCGCGCACGATAATCTCATCAGCTAATTTGCTGAAGCCAGTCTTTTGTGACATCAAGCTCGTTTCAAGGACACTCAGGAAGAAAGAATGATCCTGTTTCTGAAGTTTTGCAATCGGCGACGAGGGCGTCAGCATCAGAGTGTTGACATCAACATTAGCAACAGGAAGGATGTTAATGGCTACATCAATGGAATCCGGTACTGTATAGCCTTGGGGGAAATCGAGCCTCAACCAAAATGTGTGGTCGTCAAAGCAGTCTAGTACTTCATCCTCAAACCATTGTTGGAAGGGCTTGGGAAAAGCCTTGGGCTTGAACAAATCTCTATTGTTGGTAGCGTCAGTAATATAGAGAAGGGCTGCATCATTCATGTTCAGCAGCGATTCCTTCCAACTGTTGACAATGGAAAACAATTGTCCAGAAGCTTGTTGGGCATCAAAAGGTTCCAGCATCTCAATATTCTCCATCTCCTGCATGGTTGAGATTTCCAGTTCCTTGAAGTCTGTCCCAACACAAATTTTTTCAGGAAGAATTCCATGAGTGCCAGTAACCAGTAATGACACGCCTTGCAGGCATTCTATTTCTGCCTTGGTCCGAATACCCAACCATACCCGATTGGGGAGGGGGCCTTTGACTTCACGGACTTCGCCGCCCAAAGACAACTTATCATGCGTAAGCAAATACACGCCTGTCGTGGGAAGATGTGGAATCAGAGTTGTACCAAAGATAGGCAGGTAGTTCAGTGGCTGTTTGCTGCCAGCAACCTTGTAAGTAAACGAAACGCCAGAAGTCACACTGACAATTTCTTCATCTTTACGCTGTTTGAAACTTGGAGCCAGCAATGCAATGGCAGGCATCGCTTTGACTGCTTCGTAGGGAATAAAATCGGCACAAAAATGTTCTACGACCTTCTCTGGGGTCGTATTGACCATATCGCGTATTTTCTGACTCTCATGGAGCAAAGCCGTCAACATCATTTTCACGATAGGATCCATCGTGTCGTAACCAAGGTCTTCGGTCGCAAAACGACGAAGGTCTTCTATCGTCTCTCTAAGATTTCTTTCTAAATCAAGATCCATGCTGATTGGATATTAAAAGATTACCCGTTTGGCTGTTGGCTCCACAAAGAAGGAGATGGTCTTTGTGTAATCCAATGTGGTTATACTACCGTTTATCTTCCCCCTAATAGTAATGACTATCTGGTGCCTAGAGAGCACTTTTTTACGACCCTGCTTGTCAGTTTCTGCAGCATTCAAGACCATGGAAATATCCTCAATCTGCAAATCTGGGGCATAATCCTTCAGACTTTGCCTGATGCTGTCCTGACACTTCACCTTGGTAGCTTCCTGATGATTTTCCCTACCCGTATTGTTGTTATTGAACTGCGTAATATTGACATTGGAATATTCATAGTCCCAATAATCAAAGCCAAAATCCGGGTCTGCAGAAAAGGTTCCACGAGGTGTAAACACAATAAGCTCTATCAAATTGTCAAGCATTGTAACTCGTTCTTCTATATCGCGAGCGATTCCTATCTGGTGGTTGTCGTGCTCAACAAACGATATCGGCGTAGAAATGTACTCCATGCTTTAAATGATTGGTCCACCAAATTTATTGTAATCCTTGTGAAGGACCACCACAAAGGAAGCTACGCTGCTGGACTTTCCATTCATGAGGGCTTTCAGCTTAATGGTCAATTGTTTGTCTGGTTCTGGTACCCTTTGGGTATTGAAGCCATGACTGACTACGATTTGTCCACGTGGTGGCAGTGGACGTGATGGTTCACTGCCATCAACAGAATAAAAGACTTTGGCACCAGCAGTAGGATTCGAGACGGGGATACTGACATCCCGTTTGCTGCAATTCAGGAACAGGTGACTGTCGGCAATAAAAGGTGCTGTGAATCCGTCCTGTCTGGTTGGGACTGGCTCGGCAGCCCCATCCTTTAGCTTATCCACCATCTGACTGATGGAAAAACACAGTTCAAGACCGACCTTGATGCGCTGGTACGAGTCACGATAATTATAGGGTGCACAAACATAGTTCCTGAACATTCTAGCATTCGGGAGTTCTATCATACTTTCCAAGTCATTGGCACAAGTAAAAGCGCTGACACACTTCTGGACATTCGACAGTAGCGCCATCGGTGTCATCAGGTCTGTTTCCTTGCTGACAGCAATCCGTATTTGCTGGACAATCGGCCAGAAAATACGGAGGGCGTTCTTCCCACCCGAATTGAGGGCAGCCTGCGCCTTGGCATCAAGGGAGGCCAATAAATCCGAGAACTGCTGCAGAAGCTCTTCGTATTTCCTATGTGATGAAACAAAAAGACAAGGAGGAACGAAATTCACTTCATCCTCTCGCCAGCCATAGTTCTCCTCAATACGTGCAATGGGGAAGGCATTGCCGGGAAGAGGGGTATCTGGGGTGAAGAGCGAGAAAGAGTAGGCAGGTTCCTCATAGCCTTCTTGGGTTTCATGCCACTGATCAGGTGCAGCATTGACTGTGAGAATAAACTCTTTGGTATTCATCCCATCAGGAATCACCACACGTGTGTCAAAAGTATTGGTGTACTTTGAGTCGTATTGGACATCTATCAACATGCCGTTCTTTGTCACTGCGAGACATGACAGCGACACAACGTCAATCACATTGCCACCGATATTTAAAGTCAAGTCAAAGGGGCGCATAGCAGGTAACAGACCAAAGCGGCCTCCAGCAGCAAGAGCCAAAGCGTAACCAATATATTCGGATGCACATTGGTCAGATGCACGTAATATCTCATCCGTAAGCCTCATGCCTCTTTTCCAGGAAATTCTTCTCATGATGTTTATATATTAGTGTTATAGTCTAAGTAATTATATAGATTATTGTCAGAGAGTCTGAGAGGAACCTCATCATTGACGATGTCAAAATGAAGGTCTTCTTCAATGGAAATGAAGTAGTCCTTGATGAAAAGTCGAAACATCTCCATTTCGTCTACAAACTTCAAGAAGTGCTCATTACATTCTTCTGCCGACCAATAGTGAATGTCATAGGATGTTATCTGTTCGTCGTACACATTGCCGACAAAGCCGTCATTGAGTGAACTATCAAGGCCGTCGTAATACCTGGGAGAGGTATCGTGGCATTCCATATTCTTCTCCTTCAGCATGATGGACATGCCCTCCACCATGAAGATCTTCCTAAGCATCAGAGTCAGTAACGTTTTGTTACCACGAATCTGTTTGCAGTATGGTAAAAAAGGGATTGTCTGACTGATGAAACGGTTCTGACGTTGCTCTTCGGTGATCCGGTCACCAAGGATATCTATTAAGACCTTGTTGTCCTCAGTCAACTCACGAAGTCGGTTCAGGGTCTCTACTCTAAGAAGCAGTAATTGAATATCAATGGGTGCAAAGAACTTGTAGGCGTGTTCAACCTCCTGCTTTTGTTTATCACACTCCTCTGCAAAACGTTCCTTCTCTTCAAGACGAGGCAGGTGATTGAAGCGGTCAACAGGATGGAACAGATACTCCGGCAGGGCATGGTATAAGCCATCCCTTCCTACACCCAAGGTAAACGTACCATCAGGGTTGTCTTCCATTTGAATGATATCCTTGTAGACATTTCGCTTGTGATGGCCCTTCAAGGCAATCTTACAGCTGCCCTTGGGGAAATAGTCAAGCAGTATGTCGGCACTTATATCCTGTGGTATATTCTTTGGAATCATAATCAGCGTCAAATGAACTGAGATTTGTCTGCTGACAGTTCTACATAGAAAAGCCCCTTGTCCGTCGAAACCTGAATAACGTCAAACGGCGGTATGCCTATCTGTTGGAGCGTCATATCCTGATAAGGGAAGTCCTTGTCGAGATTCTCAAAAAACGACTTATGGAACAGCGTCCTATAACTGAGCTTCCTCAACGTGGGATTTTCAGAAATAACAGCATCCAACTTCGATTCGGGAACCATGACATCGAACTCCTGTTCCGACTTGTCGGCAATGATTTTATCCACAAACTTATTGTTGCGCATATTAATTTCCAATGCCTTGACCTTAAGTAGCTTTTTCAGTATCTTGAGGGTATCCTTAATAGTGGTCTGGCCAGAGAGTTCCGAACATTCAACAACTTGGTTCCATCGTTCGTGGGCGGGACAGCTCTTCTTCCAAGAGGCATATTTATAGATATTCATCGTGTTGGTCATTCCTTCGTAACGGAACATCTTGCCCTGAAGCGTTTTGAACTGTGTCTCTTCGCCATCTTCCGTATGAATCAGCTTCATAGCCTCCTGTACTTGTATGGCTCCTATGATGGACGCGCTGATAGGAGTTGTTGCCACCCTACCTGCTGAGCTTTGAGTCCTGACGACATCGGCACAACCTGTACGAAACATGATATTATTGAATTCTTCTCTGGACAGTCCACATTCATAGCAGCATACATTTGGAGTATAAACTTTCACAGCCCCGGTAAGGTTCTCAATACTACCATCTATCCAGCTCTTACCGGCACGCATGGCTAAGCGGTTTAAGAGGTAACGTGCTATCCGACTGTCAAGACACCCAATGATAACATCTACAGCACGATAAAGGCCAAAGCCCACCTCAGAAAACAAGTTGCCTACAATGGGAGTCACCTTGATTTGCGGGTTTATCTCCATGGCGCGTTTGGCGACAATATCAGCCTTGAAAGCATGGCTGATGGCATCTTCCTCCCTGAACAAGATCGACCGCGTAAGATTGGACAATTCTATCCGGTCAAAATCGACTACATAAATATGCCCTACCCCAAAAAGAGCCAAATCCTTGACGACCTCATTACCTAAAGCTCCGGCACCGGCCACGAGAACCTTGGCATCTTTCACTTTTTCTTTCTTAAACCATGACAAAAGTGTAAAAACGCCGTCACCCCACTCGTATGATGCTTTTTCTTTCATGTCGTTTAGTCTGTTTCTTCGTAACGGAATATCGTGTCACCTATTTTAAAAGTGTCACCATTCGACAGGACTGCCGCTTTGGAGAGTGGCAGTTCTGCACGGGAATTGTAAACGACCCCAAGGGCAAGAGGCTTGAGAACAGGCACATTCCTTGCGTGGTCAACGAACAATACGGCATGTTCCTTTGCGACCTTATTACTCTTCTCCCAGTTCATTTGAATCTCACAACTGCCAGTCATACCGATAGACACCTTGTTGCCTCCACCCGTGGCACTCATCCACTTGTGAATAGGAATACGGACACCAGCCTTGACACCATTCTGGATAACCAGGAAATATTTCTCTGCCAGCATGCGTACCGTCTCCAAGGACGCACCTAAACCACCGCCATAAATAACAAAATCAAGCAGCATGTTCATCCATGCATAGCGTGTACTCGTCATACTGGTAAAATAAAGGACTAAGAAGCCTATGGCTGCCGAACATAAACCACCCAACATGGCACTCTGCACAGGAATGGACGATTTGATGGTCAGACTGAGTGACGTACAGACGGAGAAAAGTAGGTATGCAGGCAGTGAACAATACCAAGGAATAAACATGGCATTTAATGACGAAAGCATCATACAGAAGATGATGCTGCCAAAGGTGAATGACATAATTCCTATAAGAGCTGAAACAAGAGACAGCCCAACAATCTTAAAATAGACCTTCAGGTTTTTCTTCCTGTATTCATCGTTGTAACGGAAAATAAGAGACAGGAAGAATCCCAACAACAAGCCAATGGTCATAAAGGCAGACACTTTGGTGATACAAAGGTCAAACAACGCATCCTGCTGTTGCTTGTTGGTTAGGAACATATTGACGATACCCTCCGATATGGAAGTAAATATACCACGCCCCATCAGTTCGTAAACAATCCAGCTGATGAGACCGGCGATTATGCCGGCAATGGCCTGATGGCAGTCCCGGAAAGACCTTTTGCTCAGCAGATTGGACCAATCCACATGCTCCTGCATACCAATCTTGCAATTTTGACCATATTCGGCACAACGGTAGTCGTTCTGTTGCCAGCAATGCACATGCATGATATGCTTGCACTTGGTAACGACCTGTTCTCCTGGTATGATGGGCTGCTTACAATAGTGACAGATACGCTTCTGGACGTTTGCTTCCTGAACATAGCTCTTATAGTATTTAACGGAGAAAACTTTCGATTTATAATAAGGTATTAATACCTTCATTACAAAGAAAAAGAAAGCAATAGTCAGAACCGTCATTAATAGGGCAATGAAGTATTTGATGACAGTGTCTGCAAATGTGCCCTGACTGATAGGCCAGGGAGTTTCTGGTGTGCCAACAGAATATGTGGTTTCTCCCATTAGGTTGTTATCCCAGACCGCTGAATATTCCGTTTTGCCATTATAAGTCTTTCCCTCTGTAGCCTTGTACACATAGACAAAGTCATACATCTGCTCACTGACTGCCTGCTCAAACTTTTCCAAAATAGTGCTGAGACTACTGGACGGGACATATTCGCCGCGTCTGTCCATAGGAATGCTCCGACCTCTTGTAACCCCCTCCAATGTCAACTTCACGTCTTCGTCAAGATCGTAACCGGAATTATAGTAAAAGGCATAGATTCTAGGACCGACATGCGTACTATCTTTCTGGTAGTCGGTTATTTCTTTATATAATATTTTTTCATCGTCGCTTGGTTTTCTCTCGCCATTAGTGAAGACGAAAAGGACATTCTTGTCGGGATTGGCTTCAGCACGTCTGGCAATATTAGGATTATAGGTGTATCCAGAGGCCAAGGTTCCTATCGAAACGTCCTCACGACGACCATCTTTCTGATAGCCAATTTCGATGAGCTTGGAATAAAGCGCATTAAAAAAAAACGTATTATCGGCATGCCGGAAAAAGTCAGTACGGAAACCATCATAGTTCTGACGCGAAGCCATTTGACTGGAAGTGACATAATCACCAAAGAACGATATATATACGCTACTATCTCCTGCACTATAAACCAATTCGCGTATTACATCAGCAATTTTCTCTTTCCCTTCCTGTGGAATCCCCAGGTCTATCAGCACTGAAAAGGTATAGTCTTTAGAGAGGCCCTTCTTAGCAGAGAAAGAGCCTCTGCTTGCAATTATTTCCTTGCCGTCCTCAAATATTTTCAGGAACTGTTGGAGGTCACTGGATTGGACTTCTGCTTTTTGGCCATTGTTATCCAATACTTTTAGAAACAATGTGACACTGTCTTTACCTGCTTGATATTGATAGTCAATACCGCAAAATTGTATCTTACCAACTTCGTCAATTTGCGCAGAAAGCGACAATGACAAAGCAAGCATCAGGAATAATGATTGAATTCTTCTTATGATCATCTCTTTCTTCTTGTCCATATTTTTAAATCTTCTATTTTCTGTTCTCCATAGCAGTCTTCATTGTCACACAAGTCTCCATTTACAACCGGGATGGAAGTCAGCAGGTCGTCAGAAGCCGTATATACCAACACAAAACGTACCTTGTCAAGATATGACGCTATTGTTTTGCGAATTGACGGAATACTACAGTAACTGGCAACTACGAAACAACCTATAACCTCGTTATCAGGCACCACCTCAGCCTTATCAACTTTTGTAACTACACAGACTGTAGTGTCATCGCACTGCTGCAAATAGCCATGTACTAAAGCCACCTGTCCATTGACAGACTCTGCAATGATCATACCCATGTCAATAACGGAGCCATTGCTAAGCTGAATTGAATGGCACTCGGCAATAGGACTCTTTACATGCTCTAACGTATTGAAATGGTCTTCGGCTCTGAAAGAACTGCGAATGCTGCCAACAGCCCATTTATACAGAGTGTCAAGTGAATATAATTTGGTCAAGTCATTTTTAGAGTTAAGCGTTGAATCATCCCTAAATGTAAAGATACCGAATTCCTGTTCAGGTGTTAAAATATCAACGACGATAGCCGTTAGGAAATTCGGGTGCATCGGGTGCTTCAGCTGCATGTGAACGTTATTGTCGGAATTGCTGAAGAACACGCCCAATCCGGGATGGGAGTGCACCCAGCACGTAAGATCATACTGTAAATTGGTCTCACTACGGAGCCGGCGGAGTTTGTCAGACATCTTTAACTTAATCTTACCACCGAAGTTCAGTTCATATTCTGAAAAAACAGCATCATCTCCTGGAAGAATGATTTGCTCTAAAGACACATCATATTTATGGCTGTTCTCATCTAAAACCCAGCGGCCTAAAACCATACAGCCGTCTTCTTTGGGATTCTCAGGGTTGCGCAAGTCATCTGCATACATGCCATAAATATCTTTGACACATGTGTTCTTGAAATAAATATACCTGACAGAAGAATCAGCACAAAAATCGGCACACGCTATTTTGAAATACTCATCGTTGTCCTTGACATCATCCATATTGAGTTTACGCAGTACCGTCGAAGTGGTATTCCGAATAACGATGGCGTCAGTGTCACCTCCACTTGATGAAGAGTATGAAGATTCTCTTTTGATAGCAGTCTTTTCATTTTTACGGGCCCTCCGATACCAGAGGAAAAGGAACAGCAGCAACAAAATTCCTACAACACATACAGCAATGATTTTTTTGCTCATTTGGCTGGTCGGCATGGTCGTTTTGTCCTCCTCAGCAAGAGCTGATTCCAATTCTATAACATGAGACTCACGGAGGGAACATCTTTCAGCAAGAATCTCCTTCATGTCACCGCTTACCGTTCTCTTATCTGTAATTTGTCCTTTTTTATAGAGATTAAAAAAAGTGGAAATGACCAGGGAGTCTTGCGCCTTATAATACGCTATGGAATCTTTAAGTGAAGAGAGCAGAGGCCTGAGATCCTTATCGTTGATATATCTTTCTTTGTCACTCCAATTCTTCAGGTTCTCAACATGATTTCCAATAACTACAGAGTCCTCTTCTATCTGTTTGCTGGAATAGAAAGGAATGTTTTCTAGAAATTGGACAAATCTTACAATAAGGGAATCATGGGAAATGGCATGGATTGTCAGATTTTTCTTGACAGGGACTTGAGTGGATTTATTTTCCTTTGATGTGTCTGCCCCCTTTACAGAAATGCCATATTTATCCACTTCCACCTCCGCTGCCATTACAGACAGAGCAACAAAAGAAAGTAAAAAGGTAAGACAGAAAAGAAATTTCCTATAATTGTTCATATCGAAAAGGGTTTGTTGTTTTTCGTTTTGATGGCAGAGTTAACTGTCTTGCTAAGGGTATCTCTACTTTTTTGGCGGATGTCACTCTGCACCTTATTGACTTTACTTCGGGCAAGACTCTGGGCACGGCGTCTGGCCTCATCCTCCGCACGCTTAGCCATAGACTGTTGCATCTTGTCTATATCCTTTTTGTTCTGAAGGTTGCGGAAATGGGTAAAAGTCATATTGCCAACAAACATCAAAACCATCAGTAACACGCCTCCAATAATCAGCCAGATATTTCGCATTTGCTTCCCGTCTTCTATCTCTTTTAGCTTTTGGTCACATGCATCGGCAGTCTGGGTCATCTGTACAGCCAACTCCTCATCTTTCTCTTTAATAGCAAAACTTTGTTTGCGGAGTTCATTGGAGGCTGCTCGCAAATCACCCAAATCGCTATCGCTCAAATCGTCGATCTTCGACAGACGCTCCTTGACATAGTTCATATCTTGCTGAGCTTTCGCTTTTTGTTGACGGTACATAGCCTGCTCCACCGATTGTTCCTTCTCGGTAGCCTCCTCCTGCATCATGACGGCCAGTCTCTTCTTACATGCCAATATAACTTTACTGGTTTCACTTAATACAGTAGGGTCTTGAATACGATACCTCATGTCATCCAGTTTCCTAATATATTCTCTCAGATCGTCAGGAGTGACATCTGGGCCATTGATGAATTCATCAGCATTGTTAAGTACATTTTTGGCTATATCAGCGGCAGACAAATCTTTTTCCACCTGTAGTTCTTCTGTGGTGGTAATGGTTCTTGTTCTTGGTATCTGACTAACATTTTCTTTCTGTCTTTTGTTTGAGAACTTAACATTCAACTCCCCACAATAGGCGAAGATTTCATATTGCCGTTTCTTTTTGTAATAAGCCAAATAGACTGGTATTTGTAGTGTCACCTCCTTGTCAGTAAGTACCTCAACACGAATTTCTGGATTGTCACCTAATCTGTAATAGCCGTCCTGACTCTTATAGTAGTTCAGTTCATCCCGATTAATCTTCACAGGAAAAATACTGATGCCGTTCTTCACAGAAAAATCTGCATCCACAAAAGCTCCTGTCTTATCGAAGAATACAACTTGTACTTTATCGTTGTCCCGGTATTTCTCGCTGTTTTCGAAACTCAGTTCTTTTTTAACTTTCGAAAAAAAAACTGTTGTAAGACCATTACGTTCCGAGATGTTATATTGAATGGTTACTTTGTCTTTCCTGTCCGACCTCAACACCTCTACCCCGTCTTCAGCCAATACAGAGGGAAAGACTAAAGACAACAGCAAAGACAGAAGCATTGTAACTTTATTTAGTTCCCTCATGCTTAGAAGTTCTTTATTCGACGATAGTAGTCATCTATATTGGCAGACTTTTTGGATGTATCGTTCCTTTTCTTCTTTGACAGATTAGGACATCCTCCCGTCCATGCTTTGTGTAACGCATTAGCCTCCCCCTCGACAGATGATTTAGGCGTTCCTGTATCTATTTTTTGGTAGATACGCTGAAGGGTATTCAGCACGTCGGACAGCGATTTATTGCAATAGCTACAATGATGGGCAGGCTTAAGACCTGAACGTGCTCCACATTTTCCGCAATCTCTTTCATATTTCCCGAAATCAATGTCATCCAGTTTGTTCTTGAGTTCCTTGTACTTCTGGTATTCCTCACTTTTTTCGCGCCAATTATGTTGTTGCTTAATTTTCTTGATATTATCAAGAATCTCCTGAACCTTCGTCTTATAAGGAGCTAACTGTCTTTCTTTTGACGGATTATGAGTACTGCGTGGACAGATACCCTCACGGTGCAACTCTGACAACAAGTCTTCATAGGCTGAATTTAACCTCAAGAGATCTTCGTCTGTCACCTCATCATCACTTTTAAAGTCAACATCCAAAGTGATGGTTTGTCGCTCTAAAATCACGTATTTTTCACTGCTTAGGAATTTCTTAGGCTGGTGCTTGGCAACATAAATTGGCAATTCTATCTTGGAACAATTATCATGGTCAAAAATCAGCTTACGTTTCTTTCTTGATTCGACCTTAAGGATCTCATCTCCACGACATCCCTCACAGGGAATGATATCCTTGATGTCTCTAGATTTTTTATGGAAACGAATCTTTTGCTTCTTTAGGTCTTTTTCATTATACGAATGGCCAAATAAGAAGAGATCATATTTATCATCGTTGTTTTCCATATATATGGTCACACTGAATCCCGAACTGTTTTGGTCAGTATTTGCATAGATATATAGTTTGCAATAATCAAACTCGACCTCAACAGGATCCTTCTGTCCACCTATCAATTCAATACGTTTGTACTCGTCTTGGGCCGAAGTCAAAAGACAGAAAAGAGACAGGAGAAAGGTAATTGTCAGTTTTTTCATATCGTCATGGATTTTATAGATGCAGTTTTTTTCTTGTTCAGCATGGCACTACTCTCCGGTGGCATGACAGGCGCATTCATCTCCGGCATGTCTTGTCCGAAGTGTGTCCAGCCATTAGGTTCTCCTTCCTCTCGCACCCACTCTGCCACATTCTGATCTTCAGGATATGGGTAGGTATTCTGGGCATGATAGAGTTGATATTTAAGATATTGCTCCACTCGAAGAATAAGCACTTTCAAAGAGGCCAGCACACCCATTTCCTTAATAGTCAGACAAACATGTCCCTTAAAGCTACCGGAATAGCGGATATTGGGATGCCAGATATTTGTCTTAAAGGTAAAAATCGGATTCCCGTCTGCCGCAGGATAGTTATTCGGAAGTGTGATAGTCATCTTGTGCAGATAACCAAAGATAGGTTCACGGGGTACACGCGTTTTCTTGACTCCAACAATGGATTTACACCGATACCATATCTCGTATTCCGTTGGGAGGCCTAACACATTCTTTCTCCTTATAATATAGGAGATGGACGGATACCGAGGGTTGGGGCTGTCTGCCTTTCTTTTGCTACAGAGCGTGTCAAGTTCCTGCCATTCCTTTAACAGGCGCGAGTCACGGCCAGACAACTCCTTCAGGTTGAATCTATTTATCAAATCGTTCATGTCTTTAGCCAGCTATAGGTACAGAGATAAGATGCAGATGATCGCCTGGTTGGATATTATAGTCCACCAAACACTGCTCGCGCCCATCTTCATCCTCAAATGCAAGAATCTCAGGTTCTGGTTCGTCCTCTATCACTTGTCCAAGCAGATACTGGATAGGGTTCCCACCATTATCCAACTTGGGGAGTTCAAATACTTGAACGATACTGCTAATCTGATCACGAATTGTCTTCTGTGGATCAGACACTTTTACTTCTACTTCATCGAAGGTAGTACCATCAATTGTCAGATGAATGATAAACTCATCATCATAGAATTCTTCATTTGCCATAATCGTAATATTTTGTTTTATACGTTCTTATGTTATTATGTCAGTTATTATGCTCTATCTGTTCTTGTGTTATTATGTCAATCATTATATTCTTCTGTCTTTTTTACCATATCCATGCGCCACGCGGCTGGTTATAGTTCTCACTTCTAAAATATTCAAATTTGTTTTTGAATACAATTAGTTGGTATGCTGATTCATTTATCACTTGCGGCTCTTTAAGTCCGTAACGATAGAGGGCCAACTCATATTTATTATGTTCAGCATCAATCCGAATCATAAAGTCCGTTTTTGTTTCTGGATGTGCCCCATAGAATCGGTCAAAGATAGCACGTATCTCCTCATCCTCAAACCAGAAGTATGCCGTATATTCCGACTTCTTGATATGCCACTTTATTGCTAACTTTTTCGGTTTTCCTGCCTGATGATAATTCATAAGTCCGCCATCATGCAGTTTGTCGTGAGTTCCATCGAAAAGAGCTTCATCTATATAGTCGAACTCTGGTGCAGTTTCTTCCTCATTATATTTCTGCCATTCTTCCTTGCCCTCATTCCATTGTTCGAACATTACTTGATACCTATATATGAACTGCTTCATATAATTATCAAAGATATCTCGAGGCGGAGTGTTAGTAGTTTCCTTCGCATCTTTTTGATTTAATAGAGCATTTGCTTTTGACCACTGAAGAAGTTTGCATCTAAGATTCTGTGTACTCCAAACTGCAACTCCTCCATAAGGGGCGGTACCTATAGTCAAAGAAGAAATTGTGTCTATATTAGATTGCAATATATATCTTTTGTGTTCGACTAAAGAATAATATCCAAGAGTAAGTAACCCATTATATACAGAAATTAGTTCTACTTCTGTTGGGTAATTAAAATCCACTAATCTCAATTCCATTTATCAGAATACACTTTCTTGCTTGATTCTTAATGTTTGGCTGTAGTTGAATCCATATTGAACATTATCACTATATTACTATGCCTTATTACATCATACCACAACTTTAGAATTGTTTGTTACTGCATATCAGATGTTCTTGTCTAACTTTTTTCCTAAATCTGGATGAGGGTCTACATCTGCATATGTTCGAGCATCTGTACTATAATCTTTGGGGTTCACTGGAGAATGAGGTTTAAAAACAGACTTATTGTTTTTTGGAGAAAAAGGATTTCCTGCTGTTTCCATATATTCTGGCGTTTCCAATAACCAAGAATCTGATTTTTCTGGCACATTTCTCTTCAATTCCTCTACAAATTCATCAGTCTTATTAACTCCATTTTGCCAAAGTTCCACCGATTTTTCTCCAATACTTCCACCAATATCTTTTCCATATTGTTCAACTGCATTAGAAGCTGCGACACCTGCTATTATTGAACATCCCGCAATAACAACAACTGTCACTGGAGCTGTGGATACTCCTGCTGCAACAGCAATAGATACAAGAATGGTAGAAGTAACCGTCGATGCTATCGCACCTGCAATCATTCCTGATGAAACTTGACCTATTGATGATCCCAAAACCCTACCCCTTTCTTGCGAGGTCTCTGCTCGAGAATACTTAACACCTACTTGAACACCCATTGTACCATATGAAACAATTTTCCCAAACCAGCCTAATCCTCTAACATATGCATTATTAGAAAAATTTCCTACTATCCTATAATATTGATTACCACGTTGATGAGGGTTGGTATATACACGTCCATTATCTCCGACTTTTACATAGCCACTACCTCCTATTCTTATGTTTCCAACTTTTACTCCACTTTCTATTCGTTCTGTACTCCCCATTGCACTATCTAACCCAGAACCAATATTTTTCAAGTCATCCAAAACTTCTTCATCTGTAACAGGTGTGCGATTGTTTTGAGCCATATTAGATGGCTGGGAAATGTTGGATGGCGCATTTTGCCAATATAATTGAGCCGATGGCGCATTTTGCCAATACAACTGAGAATCTGCACTTTTGATTATCAATTCACCCTTTTGCTGATTGGTTGTTGGTTGCGATGCTTTTGTTGAGTGTTCAGAACTCGAGGCTGGTTGAGATAAGTTCTCTGATTGATGTTTGTCCCGCAGTGATTTAGGACTCTCAGAAGTTTTGTCCATATAAACATTTTCTTCGACAGAAAGTTCAAAACGCAATGTCACTTTCTCATCAGTAATAGCATCGTTATCAACATGAATGACTTCATTAGAAGTAGTTATTTCGTCAGTTTCACCAGATAGACTTTCTCGAAGATTGTTTGTGGCATTTTCATCTGGCAGTTTGGGTGTTGATAGTTGATAATCAATTTCATTTATACGTGGGTCTATTGTATAACGTTCTATATAGTCATTTACTACTTGCGTAATTGTATCGTAGTCCAGTTCGATTTGAATGTTAGACTCCACATTTTCAGGCAATACAGGTAAAACCACTGCTATTTCGGCTTTTACATTTGCCTTTATAGATTCCTGCTCTTTTTTCTCTTCTTTATTGAAATCTTGTCCACCTATAACATTCATTTCATTCTTTTGACAAATCAAAAATATTATATCTATGCATCTAATTCTTTATAGTTTCCTATTTGATTTTTCTGCTATTTCATTTTTTCATATTCCATTGCTCCCCCAAACACATCCTTAAGTCTTTGGCCCAATTCATCTTTCTCTTCAAAGTTATTAACTGCAAGACCTCCTAAAGTATAACGTTCATTGATTTCATCCCATTCTGTCAATACGCCAAGTTCTACGACATTATCCTTAATGTCTAACAATTGATCAAGTATAATGCGGCTAAGTTCATCGTCCTCATTCTTACTTTGTATGCGAAATATATCAATTGTTTCATTTAATAACTGTTGATATTCAACTTTTGTCGGATTATCTGGAAGTCTCATATAAAATTATACTAAACAGGTTACATTATGGTATAATACTATTTCGGCATTTGGGAGGTATGTATGCTTGTGTAGCCCCACCTTTTGTGTCAGTCCAGTTCTCACGTATTTTACCAGTCTTTACGTTTTTAATACCTGAATCCACATTTTTCGCAGAGTTCCAATTGTTGTCCAATGGGGCTTTTATAGGTCTGGCAGTACTCTCTAAATATTCAAAGGGTTGTGCTTCATCTGCAATTTTATACATTGTCTTTTTCTTTCGTACAACAGTAACAAAACCTTCATCCCTTTTGACTACAACTGGTTGAATGCCATAACTCCTTGGTGTATTTATTTTGTCTTCTGTACGGCTTGAGACTCCGAAATAAAGCCCACCTTTTTCCTTTCCAGGTTCATTAAATCGGGTTAGTTCATTAGGTGGGGGCATTTTCTTTATTTTTACGGCATGGTTCAGATCTATGCCATTAACATGACTTACTACATCCTGTTTCTCTGTTATACCACTTTTACGATAGAATTCTGTAGCAAAATTCTTGCGCTCTCCTCTTAATGCTTTTTGGAAGAATTCTACTTCTTTTTCGGACTGGCATATTCCTGATTTTAGTAATTCCTTCTTTGTTATTTCCTTACTTATATAGTTCTTGGCTTCTTTTGCAAGGACGACCTTTCTTGCCTTATTGACATCTTTGGCTATCTTCATGCCTTTGCTTGCTAGTTTTGCGCCTGCTGCAGCATCACCAACTATAGGAACAGCAACGAGGATGGACAATCCCGCTTCAGCCCAATTACCACGTAAAGCAGAAATTGCAGCATTGGTTAGGTCTGGTATGGCACCTAATCCAGGTACCAAGCCCGCAACATCAAGTGCCATTTGTATACCATCTAATACAGTATTTACATCTACTCCTTCAAAAGATTCTTGCTCTTTATCAAATTCATCTTGCTGAAATTTGGATACCCATCGTGTTCCCTCTCCGTGTTGACCATCATCAGTTATACTAATAGTTCCTCCCCACATGCACTGACAGGAACTTGACTTCAGCAATGCAGGATCACCTTTTACAATATAATCATTTTTGCCTCCCATCCAAGGAAAAGGAGTGTTGTGCATACAAGGCATTGGAGTAAGGGAGCCATGATTAGCGGCAGTTGCTGAAGCAGTTGCAGGGAACCCCATTGAACGGCATTTCCCGAAAGGAGCGAGATTTACCATTGAAAGGTGGTCACTGATATTGGCCATTGGTTGTCCCGTCAGGAATACTGTACGCGATGGAAGAACGGTCAGTTTTGCCTGGCTCGTCCCCATCGAACATTTCATGGTTGCTCCAGAACAAACGTAAGAATCTGCCATCTTACTGCACCTTTACTGTACCAGACTTAATATCAATACGACTACCAGAATTGAGAGCCATCGTATCTTCTGCTTTCATGTGATGAGTTGTAGAGTATTCAAGAAGTTGGTCTTTGGCTTCTTCACGTATATTCTCTGCTGTCAGTTGTAATTTGTGCTCAATCTGTTCATCTTTGTTATCACCAATCTTTATGAATTGGTTTTCACTGACAGACAGAGAATCATTACGGTCAATACCTGCACTACGATCGTTGCCTGCATGTTCACGTATATCGTTATCAGCAGTACGTTGCATATCATTACCAGCAGCAATGAAAATGTCATTATCTGCACTGGCATTGATATCGTGTCCGGCATGCATAATAATATCGTTCTTGGCATATAGCTCAATATTGCCCGTCGATTCCAGCATAATAAGTTTGCGGTCTGTGGAGAACGTTAAGATATAGTTCTCCTTCTCGTTATCATAGATACGGATATAACCATCGTTGCCTTCATCATGCACTTCGATAGTGTGACCATTGCGGGTACGGATGGCCTTGATTTGGTTATGGCTATTACCATTAGCCACCCATTTATTGTCCACGTCGTCCACACCATTATACAGTGTTCCCTTCACAAATGGACGTTCAGCATTGCCACCCTCAAAGTCTATCATCACCTCTTCACCGATCTCAGGAATAAAGCTAAAGCCTTTACCGCCACCAGCGTATGGCTGAGCCATACGAAGCCAGGGGGTCATCATGTCTTCTCCTGTCTCTTGGGATAGTTGTATCTGCCAATCAAATTGTACCCGGATGCGTCCAAGACCTTGTGGATCCTCATTATCCTTTACTGTTGCACGACAGGAAGGTGCTATAGGGTAGATTTCACTATTGGAATAAGGCGGATAATCGCATGCCTCGGGTATGCCTGAAAAATGATTACTGTAGGTATTGTCGAGAGAAAAATAATGAACCAATTCAGTCACCAAGATCACATCTTGGTCGACAGAACTACGTTTTAATTCGACAAGGTAATTGTCTTCGATGCATAATGTGCCACCAATCTTGAGTTTGGGACAGTATGTCGTGCCCGTATAGGTCAGCATATTTGCCTTTTCTGCCCGGGCCTGGGTTTTCGTTGAAATATTGAGGACCGTCTCGCGACTGTCTTCTCGTTCGGCCTTGGCAAAACCTCCAGAGTGCAAGTTCTGCAAAGTCTGTTTGGTGTATCTTTCCTGTGAGGCCTGGAAAACACTTTCACTAAGGTCATTATACGGGCGTGCCATCTCACTCAAACCATCTTTCTGGTTCCTGTCGAAAGAATTGTATGACGATGCAAGATGGTTGAAAGCTACATGCTGCATCCTCAAATCAACAGAGTACGACGGTATATCCCTACTAGGATACTTCAAAGATACCGTATCCTCTTGCAGAAGTTTTCCAAAAACCATCTGAGTGCCTGTATTGTACAGCCACTCACCATGTCGACGAGCCAATCTTTGCAGGAACTGGTAGTTGGTCTCGTTATATTGTACACAATAAGGTATCTCGTCTGTAAAGGTCGTATCGATGATTGGGGAGATGTCGGCACTGTAATCATCGGCAACGTCCTCTACGATGTCGTTCAAAGTCTTATTCTCAAAAGATTTACAGGCAGGATTGTCATCAAGTAATGCATCCCAACTACGTGCCTCTACTTGAACATAATATTCTGTACCACTTCTACTACCGTATGCGGCATAAACAAAACCGTTGAACTTGATATTATCGGTATGTTCACTACCTTTCTCCTCAGTCATTACCTGAAGAATCAGGATAACTTCTTTGCCGATAATTTGGGCACAAGCGTCAAACCGCGGGTCGCCAGCTGTTTCATCCGGATCACGGTTCATCGTGAATGTCATAACACAAGGCGATAAAAGGCTTTGACGCAGCATAAAGTTATCAAGATGATATTTAGCATCAAAGGTAATATACCACTCTGTTGACTTCGTACCACCAATAGTGAGTGAAATACTTTTTACAGATACTGACACGGATTGACAAGATTTACGGATTTATAAATACGCTCTTAGGTCCACTCATTGTTAAAGACTGCATTTCCAATAAGGCCCTCGCCAACAGAAATGATTTCTGCACTGATAGTGACAGTAGTGTACATCAGTTTACTGTCATTATCATTAAAATAGTCTTTCAGACCTATACAATAGGCGTTTAAGAAATTGACTGTCTTAAAACTCTTCCTATTGCTATTGGTATAAACAGTAAACACAAATTTTCCATTATGTGTTTCCGTCTTACGGAACATCCAATTGTAGAAGAAAAGATCGTCATCACTCGTTGCCGGCATGACAAAAGTGATCGTTCCCCCCTTGGTACGTGTGGTTGGCTTCCCGGAGTCATCGGCCATCTGGTTAAACTCATACGCACATTCTACAATGCCGTAATTCTTTCCTCCGACTTCTAATCTTCCTTGTAGTGCCATAATTGTCCTGGGATTGTTATCTGATGCCTGGTAGCCCAGGCATCAGATAATAAACAGATTAATTGTCGATAGTCCAACGGTTGTTGTGACGGGCACCACCAACCTGAATCTCCTTACAGGTGATAGTGAACTCCTCGAACTGCTGAATATCATTCTTGTTGTCGTATGTCTCAGCGTACTCTACCATGTAGCCTTCCTTGAAGTCTAGGTGCTTCATCTCACCGCCTTGACGGTTGGGGAAAGAGATAGAGCCGCTCTTGCTCATGAAGGTGTCGCACATCCATTCCATGAGGTCAGAATTACCATCATCGTTGGACTTCACCTTCAGATGAATCTTACCACCACGGGTGGTACCAGTGGGCTGACCTTCCACGTCGGTCTGCTGATTCAGTTCATAACGAACATACATTACCTCGCGCTCGGCAATACCGTCTGCATTGAGGGTTACAACTCTTGTAGCCATAATTCTAAATTTTTAGTTGTTAATAAATAAAATATGTTGAAAACACGATATGCTTACTTCACTTCCTGATTCCATTCCGTTCCTGCTTGACCATTATGGCCCGTCAGTTCAATAAAGAAGTTCTTGGCAGCAAAGAAAGGTTTAAGTTCTACTTCTATCTTAATATCCTTCGTCTTGGGATCCTGATCCAGCTTCTTCAAATTGTAGTTTTCTATCAGTCTTCCTGGCCCCTTATAGTCACTCAGGAAGTCGTGCACTGCCTGCTGAAGCTCGCCCTTGACTTGCGAATTCCAATTGATAAACGCCTCGTCATTGAAGAAGTTTTGGAACACCTTACCAATCCAATCAAACACACGAACGATTGGATATTCTTGCAAACCAATCGTAGCACCATTATAAAGAGAACGGTTGGAGAATGCCATTGTGCGACCATCTTCCTCTACCATAGGGATGACGCCCTGATCTATCAGAGCTGCAATTTCTGACTTGCGGAGGTCAAGTCGAGCACCTTTCACATTGCTCAGCGTACCATACTTTTTACCTGCAGCACCTTGGGCAATCACGATTTCGTCAGTATTCGTCATACGACCTGCCAATGCAGCTGAGCCAGGAAGATAGACATCATCGTCCTCACCTGCCAACTCTGACTTTTTTCTACCAAGAATATAGTTGCAGGTCATGACGATATTAGCCAACTGCGCATCCTGACCTTGAAGATTTGCATCATCAAGTTCTTCCTTCAGCATTTCAAAATTAAGGCTATCTTTGAAGTCGGTCAGCATGATTACCTTATTTTTGTATGCAGTATCGGCCCACATTCTAATGGTGTCTGCATCGCCCAAATAACCAGGCACCACAAGCAAGCTGTAATTATTCTTCAAGCTTAAACGGTCATAGTATTTTTCCAACTCTTCACGAATGGCAACTGTGTCTTCTGAATCATGATATTCCAATTCATCTTTATTGACATTCATAAGCGTAATACAGTCAATTTTTTCTTGACCTGCATTAGCAAAGAAGGAGTCAAGAGAGCGATAGGTAACTTCCAATTTCTTAATTTCATCATGAATATTAAGAAGATTGTTTTTCAGATTCTGTTCAGCCTTATCGCACTTTGCTTTACAAGAATCAATTATTTCCATCGGATCTTTACCATCGCCTTCAAGGATGGACACCCATAGCTCAAGCTCGTTCTTTAGCTTTTTACGTGCGTCTGAATAAGCAGAATCAGACAAGAAGATGTTCTTAACAGCCTTGCGACGGGGATCCATGTTCTCAACGCCCTTAATCAGGCCTTTCAGCAACTGGAAACCGCCAAACTTATCCAAACCGCCAAGACTATCCTGCAATAATCCCGCAGGATTCTCTATTTTTTCTCTTTCCTTCAGTTCTAAACCTTCATTCAGAGCTTCTTTTTTCAATTCTTCTGCAGCCATAGTTTTAATTCATAATTCAAAGTTCATAATTCAAAATTGATCACTCCGCATCCTCAATCTCGGCCAGCAAAGCCTTTAAGGCATTCTTCAAATTGCCTCTTGCTGCTTCGTCCTTTAATGTATTGCGAAGGGTTTTGTTTTTCTCTAACTGACGAATAACAGAATTATAAGCGTCTATCTTTCCCTTTTCAGCACCGAGCAATTCACTCTGCTCAATTAAAGCAGCGTCTTCAAAATCCTTGATAGACTTAAACTCAAAATCCTCATACTCTGCGCCACCCTCTTCAGTTTCAAGAGCGATCCCGTTCTTGCTTGGCTGGTAGTGTTCAAATACTTCTTTCATGTTCTTGGGTTTAAAGCCCTCACGTTCATCGTCGGTATTAGGTGCCTCATCCGTAAACTGATCGGCATACAAAGTTCTGTTTTGCGGGAACTCAATAATACCGTCTTGTGCACCAGCATCCAAAACTTTTGAAATTACAGTTTTTCTTGCCATAATTATTCGTTTTTTAGTTATTAATAAATTATTTTTTTAATTAGTATCTTTCTCTGTTTCGTCAGGTGTATCTATATCCCAACTTATCTGCTTCTTCTCGTCATCATACTTCATCGTGACTTTATCGCCAGAATTGATATCACCGGAAATAATTAATTTAGAAAGTGGACGGCGAATCTCTTTGCGGATGATTCCAAGAATGGGTCGCGCACCATAATGGGCGTTAAAACCTACCTTAGTCACATACTTTCTCGCCGTCTCGTCAATTTCCAAATCAATATTCTGCTCGTGGAGTGTCTTTAACAGATTCTTAATATGAATGTCAAAGATTCTGTCAATCATTTCTTCAGTAATCGGCGAGAAAGGAACAATCTCCGTCAAACGAGCCAAGAACTCAGGGCGGAACTGACCTTGCATCACCTCCAGCATCTGGTCATGAGTTGGTACCTTATGCTCTCCGAACGACTTAAAAATGTAATCGCTGCCGATATTTGAGGTGAAAATGATAAGAGAATTAGAGAAATCACCTACGCGACCGAGACGATCATGCAGTTTACCTTCATCCAATATCTGAAGGAATAAATCGAAGACCGATTTATGGGCTTTTTCAATCTCATCAAACAGCACCACCGAATAGGGATGCTGACGTATCTGGTTAACTAACAAGCCACCTTCTTCATAGCCGACATATCCCGGAGGTGCACCATAAAGCAGTGCGACGGAATGTTCTTCCTTATATTCTGACATGTCAAAGCGAAGAATACTGGTCTCATCATTGAAAAGGAACTCAGCCAAAGACTTTGCCAATTCCGTTTTTCCTGTTCCGGTCGGGCCAAGGAAGAAAAATGATCCCATTGGCTGCCCCTTTTTATTAAGACCAGAGCGAGACTCATAGATTGCATCAAGAATACTCTTGATTGCATGATTCTGTCCTACGACGCGCTTATGAAGGATTTCTTCTGCATTAGATAGTTTTGCACGTTCTTCTGACTGGATATTGCCCATAGGAATACCTGTCATCTTTGATACGACATCACGGATGGCCTCTTTCTTCAGTTTCTCCTGTTTCTGAGCAGCAGTCCCATCAGTCTGCTCCAAGTCTGCCATTTCATTAGCAATCTTCACAGAAGCCATTGATCGGTCAAGGAGATCAAGGGCAGAAGAAGGAAGATGGCGATCTGGCATATAGCGCTTGGCTAAACGAACAATCTCTGTAGGGACATCGTCATCTATCGGAAGATGATGAAATTGTTCATAACTATCGCGTTTACTCTGTATGATCTCAGCGGCCATTTCTTCTGAAGGTTCGTCAATCGTTACCTTCTCGAAGAATGCAACAAACTCCTTATCCTTTTCAATATCTTTCGTATAACCATCAATTGTAGAAGTGCAAAGCACTTGAATTTGGTTTTTGGACAATAGTTTCTTTAAATTCGGAAGAATGCCATTGAGTGTTGATTGTTTATCTTCTACACGATGGAAATTCTCAATTACCAATAATGGCTGAGTCTGACCGAGAAGATTTTCCATCTCTTTTTTGAACCGGTCTTCTATCTCTCCTTTATAACTAACCCCTTGGCTTAATGCAATTAAATCCAGTTCATAAGGTTGTAACGACTCTAATGAAACGGGAACTTGTTTGTCACGCAAGCGCTGAAGGAGTCCGTGGATGAGACTTGTTTTGCCAACGCCAGTTTCACCTACAATAAGAATGTTCGCCCTATCTTTTCGAGCAAGGACTTCCACCATAGACAAAATCTCCTTATCGAAACCAATAATAGGTGTCTCAGGAACTTCAGAGAGCAAAGAAATACAATACTCCTGCGAACCATTGCCAGTTTGAGAGATCTTATTATTTATTATAGGAGACGAACCTGAATTTGATGCAGCAGGTTGCTGAATCGTCATCATCACCTTTTCAGCTTGAAGCGGCAATGTCTTTAATTGTTCGTAACTAAATCCAATGCCTGGCGTAACAAGAGAGGCAAGAAGAGTTATCGGAGTTATTTCCGACAATCCACATTTCTCACTAATTTCCAATGCCTCTTTGACCACCATTTGGGAATCAGGTGACAATTCAATTCCCTTCATACCATAGGGTGATTTATCACACTGCTTGATTCGCATATCTGTCCAATCGACCAAATAATAGTAGTCCTCATCTAAAGTGTCTTCAATGAAGTTTACTAATCCAGCACTTTTATGGAGCAGAGCACGAAGCAAATGAGCAGGCTCAATTTTCGGAGATTTGTTGTCCATAGCATAAGACTGTGCTATATGCAACAAATCAAACGAAAAACCTTGCAATAATTGAACGTATTTATCCATATTTATAGTTTGTTTTAGTTTATTCGTTTTCTATCTTTTGCAAAAAAGCAGTTGGAATGTATGCCGTTGATATCAATCCTATCGCAGATAAAGATATCACCACCCGTTGTTGTCCTAATACTCTTGCCACTTTTCCCTCGACGCCTTTAAAGAGGCCATCAATCACACGCACCATTTCGCCACTTTTGTAATGACACTGAGAGGGGTTAACGAACAACAAATGCTTATTTCTATTACAAGTTGCCTTAATAAAGGCACTCATCTCAGAACGAGGTATTATTAGTGGCGGGTTCTTGTGGTTGCGATCAAGTTCGAAATGATTGTAATAATAGGTTAAATAAGAGAGGTCTGGCGTATTATTCACATACTCCTCAGCTTTTTCCTTGGTTGTATATACAAACAACAGATTAGGAATCAACGTCTGTAGATATCTTTTACGCTTACCACGAATAACTTTTTCAACATACTTTTTTGCAATGTATGTGTAAGTACCATCATCCACTAGATAATCAGACGCTTTATCCTCTCGTCCATAAGAAGCGCGGAATACAAACCAACACTTATCTGGAGCCTCTACATACCTTACCGACACCCCTGTCTTTGAGCTTTTGGCTTCGGGGAAGGCATCAGGGGCAAACCTGACGCTAGGAGGATTTGACTCGCCTCGACGAGTATTCACATTAGACAATGTGATCATATTAAGCCTTGTCGAAAAGCTTTTTTAGGTTTTTAGCTACATCATACAAAAAGAGCGTGAGATCCGTACTCGTTACTTACCTCACTCTCCAGGCCGTCGAACTTGCCTAACTCTGAAAGATAAGCAACATCGAAGCCCACGCCGATATGAAAACGGAATCACCCTTTACATGGAAAACGACCTACATACTTATTACATAAATAAGACACAAGACACTTTCCCTAAAAGGGGATGCGTTTAAACACATCCCGAGGACATCTACTGTTGCACGCTTCTACAGAGTTCCTTCAAGTGTTCGACGTTTGAAGAGAAGAAGGCATGCGTCAAGTAAACGCCTTTCTACAAAATGTAGTGACCCTCACATCCCCACCCAACTCGGTCTTCCGACCGCTTTCCTCTGAAAGGATTTCCCGCCTTGTGCTGCACAGCCACAGAATGGATTCGCATCACTTGGCTCGGCGCGGACAGTCTCTTGCCAGAAGTATTCCCGAACACGTCCGAGGGTGACAACTTGGCGCAAGACCATGAGAGTCGATTGCAAAGGTAAGAAGAAAAAATGAAATCTCCAAAGAAAAATCCGACTTTTTGCGCAAAAAATTTGTTTAAGTGTAGAATAATACACTCATAAAAAAGAGTGTCAGGATTGATACCCAAAAGTCTTAGGAGGCAAGGATTTAAAGGCATTTTCATAGACCTTACTTCACCTTCTCGAACTTGAGGTCCTGATAGAGTTCGGGCTTGCCCTTCTCGCTGGCAGGAAGGATGTGGAGACGGACGCCACGGATGTGCTTGCGAGGCTTGAAGTCTTCGGGCGTGTCAACTTTGTCGCTCTCAATCTCGAGTTTCATCATGCCGAAACTATCGAGACGCACCTTGTCGCCATGACGCAGATGGGCGTTGATGACATGGGAGAGACTGAGCAGCACGGCATGGATGACGCTATCGTCAACGCCCAGTCGCCGGGCAGCCTCCTCCATGATCTGCTTCTCACACACTTCTTCATTATGTACGGCTTTCGCCTTGTATTTGCCAAACGTGCTTAGTCGCGGCTTGGTCTCTTTTACTAATTTATATTTCATATTCTATAATAATTTTTATAAAAGGTTGTCAGGTTGTCAAAACACCTGTGTATAAAGGTGGTTGCAACCTGTTTGAGGTTGTCAGAGGTTGACAGAAGGTTGTCAGGCGTTTATGATGCTGTCACCACCTGATAGCGGCGGCGGTCTTCGCCTGTACCCCTCTGATAGCCGTTGCGATGGAGGTAGCTGCCCAGCAGGGTGGCGTTGGAGCGGCTGGTCGCATCGACCTTCAGCGACTGCAGCAGTTCTGTGACGCTCATCAGTTGTGGCTGCTCATTGGCTCGCGGGCGACGGAAGTGGTCTTCAAACAAGGCCACAACGTTGGGCGTCTCGTAGTAGTTGCTGTTCTGTGCCACAATCTGCCGTTCACGCTCACCCGTGAAGGCATATTCCTCGCCGTGCTCTATCTCATAGACTATCTGGGCGTAGAGTTGCTGATAGTCGATGCGCTTGTCGCCATCCACATCGGTGTCAATCACGCCATCCACCTCGACCACCAGGTAGCGGCGGCTGCCGCTCTCGTCCTTCAGCGGCATGAGCGAGTTGGTGGTGGCACAGAAGGCGGCATAGCGCTGCTGCTGTTCGAAGGCTGTGCTGTAGAGCTTCCGTTCCTTCACATCGGTGCGCTGGATAAGGTGTTTGAGGAAGGCAGTCTGCGCCTTGGATATCTGGTCATACTCGTCGATGTTGATGAGCAGGAACCTGCTGAGTGCGCGCAGCGCTTCCTTTTTGTTGGCGAAGTCGATGCGGTCGATATAGAACGGCATCAGCTCCTTGGGTAGCAGCATGCGCATGAAGGTGGATTTGCGCGTGCCCTGACCGCCCACGAGCATCAGCACCATCTGTGCTCCGTAGAGTGCATCGCGGCCGCTGCGCCATTGACTCACCATTGAGCGCATCCATATCTTGAAATTGTCAGTCCAATCCGGGCTCTGCGTCCTGACGCGAGCGGCCAGTTCGCCAAGACGGTCGCGACCGTCCCATGCAGGCAGGTGTTCGAGCCATTCGCGAACGGGGTCATACTGGTGGATGCGCTCTGAGATGAGCAGTCGCTCCAGATCCTTGGGCCACACCTTGATACCCTCGCGTATGGCCGCGTTATTCATATCGTTCTTTGCCTCTTCCGTCAGCGGCTTCCACCAAAGCCTATAGTGGAACTTCTCCTGATACTCGATGTCGCCCGTCACCTTATTGCGACGGAACATGTAACGTCTGAAAAGAAACTCCTCCAGCAGCAACTGATGTCTGAGCGAAAGCTCAATGGGCTTGGCCATTCCCAAGGGATGCTGCTCGTAGGCGGTATTAAAAGTGGTGCGCACGAGAATCTCCTTCTTAAAGAAGGCACCCATGTCGATGGTCATCGTGATGGCCAGTTCCTTGTCGATGCCCGCCTTACAGCAGGCACGCGCCAGTTGCATCAGTTGCACATCGGGCTCCTCCAGGCGGCCAAAGGCCAGATCGCGACAGACGAAATTGAATTTGATCACATCCGTCTCGCGTCGTGTATAGCCTGGCAGCACCTCCGTGTCGAGCGCCACCTCTGCCTTTTTGTCAGTCGCAGGCTGGGGAAGTTCTGCCAATGGCTCTGACGGCAGTTCCATCTCTATCGGCATGACATCGGGATTGTGGTAGGCTTTCGGATCGGCCGACACACGGAAATGCTCCGTTCCGTCGTGCAGGACCTCCTCGGCCTTCACGCCCGTAGAACCGTAGGCAAACTCGGCAGCACGCCTGTAAGCATACTGGTGGAACAGTTGCGACGGCTCTCCCTGAGCAGGCAGGCCGCCACCCTTCAGTCTATAGGCTATCAGCACCTTCAGTGACTGGCCGCTGGTGCCGACAAACGACAATAGCGTCTGCGGCCAGAGGTTGACCGTCTGGCGCAGGTGCTCCAGCACATCCATGCCCTCCTTCACCCTGAAAGAGAGCAACACCAGTCCTGTGTAGCCACCCTTCTCACCCTTGGCAGGAAACACCTGTGGCAAGTCTTCAGCGGCATCCAGTCCCACACTCATTCCCATCTCAGTAGTGATGGCCCGCAGTCCTCTCACGGCACTCACTCTTTTGGTGTACTTTTCTTCTCTCGTCAGGCGCACGATCTGTTCTGTCGTGACGACCTTCTCTCTCGTCCTCCTATGGAAGAGGTATCTCATTAATACTTTTGTCATAGATTACTATTGGCTTTTGAGTTATTATCTATGGTACTTAACTGCAAAAAGTATGCCACTAACGTTCGAATTCTCTCGAGAATTCAGCAGTAAAGTGGCATTTCTCTTTCCTTCTCTCTATAGAGACTCTTGAATTCTCTCGAGAATTTGACAGTAACTGGCGTGCATTCAATGGCTAAACGCCATTGTTACAACCTCAAACGCCTGACCGCTCGGCCAGCCCTTGGGCCATTTTCTTGACAACCTTCTGACAACCTCTGTCAACCTTAAACAGGTTGCAACCACCTTTATACATAGGTGTTTTGACAACCTGACAACCTTTTGAAAAAAAATTCTTACATAATATCAGAAATTTGCTTGCTCGGCCATCTTACCAATTGTCAGCACTACGGTCTGCCCAATGGTCAAATGAACGGATAAATCTTTCCTGTCTGTCGTTGACAATATCCGCGAATTCCTTCGGCAGGATAATGTTTTCCACATCAAGTGCATGGTCAAAAAGTGGTGCTATCTCCTCGTCCTTGAATCCTGCTATTCCGCAACCGATACGGGTCACGAGGAACTTGTACTCCGCATGCTGCTTAGCAAACTCAATGAACTCATCCACGTAGGGCTTGATGGTCTCCACCCCACCCTGCATGGTGGGTATGCCATAACTCTGACCTTGCAGTCCCACGCCCTGGCCCCATATCGCGCCAAACTTGCGATAAGCCAACAGCGCAGCACCACCGCCATGTGCGCCAGCAAGGTTACTACCAAACACAAATATCTCGTTCGGCTTCAGTTCCATTATTCTTTCGGGGGTATATTCTCTATTATACATAATTCTATTCGTTTGGTTATTAATAAGTAGCAAACCTGTTTTAGTTATTACAAAGAAATCTTGAAGCCAAGTTTCATGATGATCTTCAGAGTACTGATACATGTGTTACGGTCGTAATCCCTTTCCTCCTCAGGGAGTTCCTCGTAAGGAACAAGGCAAGGATGCGTTTTGAGTTCATCATTACGCTGTTCACCATACGTCCACCCTTGACGGATGCGAGTTTCAGCCCATACCTCATGTACGTTCTTTGACATCTGCTCCACCAATTGTTCCAACTCTACGGGCAACTTGACGTCACTTGTGTCAATTGGCTGCGGTATATAAGTCTTTGTCTTCATATTCCTATCTTTTTCTTTATTGATTGCATTGACGGAGAACTTTCTTTTTCTAACGATACATCGACAATGTTGTAGTCATAACTCTGAGTCCTCGTTGATAGTTCTTCCCATTCTTTCAGGCATCCATGCAGAAGTCGGGCTTCGTCCTTGAAGTCTTCTGAACCATGTTTTTTATAGCCAAGGATTTCATGCGATGCATTCCAGCGCAGATGCTCCATTTGGGCCAAAACGTCCAAGACTCTCTGAAGATATTCTTTATCAATGTTTGCTTCCTCTCGCCACGAATAGACTGTACATCCTTCTTCTCTGATGAGTCCATGCTCAATCATTTCGTTGAATGCTTTATCTCCGAGAGCTTTTCTTGCCAGAAGAATCTTTGTATATTTATGCAGGCTATTAGAGAAGTTTTGCTTTTGCGTCCTTCTCAATTTCATGATACCACTATACGTAGGTGCAAATCCTTCGTATTCGCCCGTTAATTGCATCATTTGTTTCTGCTCTTCATCCCATTCCTTTACTGCGGCAGTCTCTTCTCCTGCCTTTTTCCTTTGTTCATTTATGGCGGCATCGTATCTGCTCTTGAATTTTGCGGCATCCTCTTTCAATGAGTCATTGATAATATAATCGTAAGTGTATGCCTGTTCTATTGAGCCGAATAAGGTGATTGGAGATTCTATTGATTGATCTTTAGAGTCAATCACGTTCTGATGCAAATGGCACTCGTCTGTACTCGCCTCATTTGCAGTCCAAATTCTATTGTAGTGATGTGCTATCTTTTGTATGTGTCCATTTTCATCGTGTCGTATTCTTACCATAATTCGGAATCTCTCAAAAGCCGCTTTCTCCTTATTGCGTATAGCCTGACGGAAGATACGAATGGCCAAAGAAATATTTGCTTCGTCATCTTCAGTTGCGATAACCACGTAGTTTAAATCTTTTATCCAATTCTCCAGTCTCTCGTAAAACGCAACACTATTACAGTTCAGATGATATAAATTAATCTTTTGCGCGACCTCTGTCTCTTTTCTATTCATTGTATAGGCAATAGCAGGCGTATTGGCAGTAAACACTCCTGCAAGATCGTTCATATTTTTGTCAACCACGTGGCAGCAGAATTCTGAACGTTCCACATTTCCAGTCCAACTCTTGTGCTTGACAAATGCGCCAAACTCATACAGAAAACGTACAACGTCTATGCCCACTTCACCAAATCCGATAACGAGCGCATGGAAAGGAGTAGATACTGTGGCATCGTTCTCTACCTGCACGAAGTTTACGGGATGGATTTCTGGTTTCTTTTTCATCTGCTCCACGCATAGGTGGGCAGAATCTACGATTCGTATTTCAACGTTTTTACCTACCAATTCGTCTTCAATGACTCTGTGAATACTATTGTATCTGGCATGGCAATAGAAGCGTAATTTTCCTTTTGCAGCAAATTCCCTTATCGTATGGTCGCCTCTTAAGTTTGCGACCGCTTGTATATTGTCATCTTCATTGTCGGAGAGGAAAAAGAGATGCAATTCTTTTTCAGTCTTCCTTTTTATAATTCTGCACAACGATTTGAGCCGTAATACTCCATCGAGTACTTTACCTTCAACAGGTTCCGCATCAATGGTTGCCAAGTTTGAATAGGTACTGGTAGAAATGCAGCCCAATTCTTTTATCCTTTCATAATCTCCATCCTTAAGAGACAAGAAGTTAAACAGGCGTTCCATTCCGTTCGTAGAGACATCAGGATTCTTGACGTAATTGGATCTGACTACAACAATTCTGTAACTCGGATTGTCTTTAGGATTATCTTTAATGCTTTTAGCCAGATAATACGCGGCATCATTCATACCCCAGAAAACAAAGGTTTTCTCCTTCCTTGACAAGCCAAAGCGCCTTTTGAAAGCTGCAATTACACTATAGCCGAAATGCTTTAACACGAATAATAGACTTACCAATGCCGCAAGGAAATGGACGATGGAGAAGCCGAACATATACAACACATTGCTGTGAAACGGCTTGTGAATAGCACTTACATCGCTATCAAGAATGAACATCCCGAATGCATGGATAATGGCCATCGGTGCATTCCCCAGCAATGACCAAGGCTCTCCTGTGTACATGCCGACGTCGTAAACCACGAATCCCAACAACCAAACCGTAATGAAGGCATGGGAAAGATATCGGTTGGCCATCTTCTCGGCCCATTTGTGGTTTCTGTCTATCAGATATGAGCATCCAATGACCAGCAGGATCAGGCCTATCGCTATGCATAGACTCCATAATCCCATCCATCCAAAGAAATAATCTTCGAACCATTTGGCTTCTTCCTCGTTAAAAACGGGGAGTCCTATTCTGTTTTTATGGATTAACGAGAATCCTAATATACTTATCATCTCTGTCATATTGCTTTGCTGTTATTATGAACCATTTGTATTCTCTCTCACCACCTAGAATCAGCCCTGCTGTTCGTAATATTGGTATCCTTTGTTTTTATCAAACTAATCCAGGTAATATTGTTTTCGTTCCTCTGGTGTCAGTTGGCGATTCTTGAAACGCTCTCGATTCTCGTCAATTAACTGCTGAAGAGGAGGAAATGTTGTAAACCTAATGCAATTATCCTTAGAGGATGAAATAAATGCGTCTCCTTTAGGACTGAATAAAGCAGAAGTAAAACCTTCTCCTTGTTTTATAAACAGGTTGTTTATCATATGCTCGTCCATTTCATATACCTTTATTCCGCTTTGCACATCCCACACGCCAATAGCCTCTAGTTCTGTCGCAATAACATATCTTCCATCAGGGCTAAAGGATGCCGTTGAAGCAGCAGACAAATCTGACAATATTGTTCTGTTTAACTTGCCAGTATGCAAGTCCCATATTTTAATAAGATTATCATCGGCAGTTGTTACTATCATATTTCCATCTGTGCTGAATGACAAAGAACGAATACAATGCTTATGTCCTCCAAATCGTTTCGTTATTTTTCCAGTCTGTATGTCTGCAACACACAAAGAATCCCAGCTACTAAAAGCGATTGTGTTAGTGGATGGACTAAATTTCGCATCATACACAAAGAATCCTTCTGTAGTAAAAGTTGATCTTACCTTCCACTGTTTAGTATCCCATATCTTAATACTATCTACTTCGTCGCTTCTTGTAACAGTCAATAAAAATGTACCGTCACGGTTATAATCTACATTATGTCCATTATCTGTTGATGTGATTCTTTTAATCGGCTTTTTACTTGATGTGTCAAATATAACAGTTTCACCTCCAGAATATATTATGGCAACTCGATTCCCATTAATAGCGACATCTCTTTTACAATCCTCAAAAACAACGGTATAGTTATCCATTATCTTTCGCTTATCTCCTTTTGTAGGAGTATATATGATATTATTAACGATACCTGTAGAAATATCAACGGATAAAACAGAATCTTTCGTTCCTACAATTGCTTCCGTTCCATTAAATGCGTATATTTCTACATCATTATCTTTTCTTAGAATTTTTGAAACAGGATTCCATTCGGCAGCATTCTCAACATTAATATTACCCTCTATTGTATATGCGACCTTTCCGTCTGCGCTAAGCAATGCGCTTTTAACATCCGACTCATTATTGATTGTCCGCAACAATTGTCCAGAATCAACATCCCAGATTCTAACAGTATTATCTCTTGATGCAGAAATTAATCGTTTTCCGCTATAGTCGAATGCAACAGTATTGACACAATAGGTATGTCCAAATAACTTCTGCTTCAGTATGCCAGACGAAATATCCCAAATCATAATTTGATAGTTGTCTGCACTTGGGATTTGATTATTATTCTCAAATGGGCCTGAACCACCCACAGCAACCAAAAGCCCATCTGGACTAAAGTCAATACTATGGAAATACCCGCTTTTATTTCCTGTAATTGTTCTTATTAATTCCTTATTATTGACATCCCATATACGGACGGTACCATTTCCATAAACGGCCGCTATAAGTTTACCATCTTTGCTATAAGCAAAATCATCACAAAGGGTGGTTTCATTTTCGTTAGCACATAAGGCGGTTTGTAATTGAAACGACTTCGTATCGTATATTCTAATACCTTGAAATGTTGATAAGGCAAACGTGTTCCCTTTGGGGCTAAACACAGCTTTTTTGAACTCATTACTTTCCTCGTGCAACCTTTTTAGGAATTTTCCATCTTTAGCATCCCAAAATCTGACAGTTCTTCCTTCTGCACACATAATAAGTTTATCATCTGGACTGAATGAACATGAATATGCTAATCCGCCTATTATTTGGGCAGTATCCTGCTCTAACGTTCGAATGATACCACCTGTGTAACAGTCCCATAATATGACTTCGTCGCCATTACCGTATACCGCAGCGATTTTTGTCCCATCGTTACTAAAGGCGATAGAATAAACAGGAAGTCCTTCTGGACCTCTTAATATAGCAGAAGAGTAATTACAGGCACGTCTTAATGCTGCCTCTACCTCTGGCAGGAATGGTCGCTCAGGTGATTTCAAGTTCTGTGGTAATACTTCTAAAGTTATTAGGCGTGCAGTATAGGCATCACCTTCATTAGTTAACTTGTTTGCCAAATTGGCAACAGCTCTTGCCTGGTTTTCCATCATTCGCCAGTCTTTTTCTTTAAGTTGCCTATTTTGATTCCATATATATCCTGCTATGCAAATCGCAATTATGGCAACAAGCCCTATAAGACTCGAAAACAAGAGCCTTCTTCTTCTTTGTTCACGTTCATATTTATTCCACAAAGAATCAAAGTCCATACCCAGCATACCAGCGATAATCTTCACAACAGCAGCATTCCGACCACCTTGTTCATTAATATTGCCTCCAAGCCTTTCTTCGTTCGCAGGTAAGTGCCTTAACACATCTGGAAAACATTCTTTTTCAGTTTCCCTAGAAAATGGGACGCCTTCAATAATAAAAGGATAGATATTGTTAGTCTTTCCTCCTTTTATTTTAATGAAATCTTCTATCTCTTTGTTTACCCACTCTGATTTGGCAGAGCGTGGAGAACAAACGACTATAAGATTCTTGGAGATTGTCAACGCATGATATATCTGCTCTGGTAAGCTACCCGCAGCCAACTCATCCACATCTCTAAACACAGGGCGCAGATTCTTGGGCAGTTCTTTCCCATTCAATGTGATGGGCAAATGATAATGCTCCAATTCATTTGCTAGCCACTTCGCCCACTTCTCATCCTCACGCTTGTAGCTAATAAATGCGTAGTATTCTTTATTTGATTCCATTGAGTCCATTTCTTGTTGTTTTATTCCAAATAATACTTTCGTCGCTCCTCATGTGTCAGTTGGCGATTTTTGAAGCGTTCTCGAGTTTCGTCAATGAGTTGTTGTAATGGTTGAAAATCCCAAATACGGACGGTTTTATCATTGGAAGCCGAAACAATATGCTTAGAATCATGACTAAAGCAGACAGACAACACTTCATCTTCGTGACCAGAGAATAATGCGACTTGCCGTCCCGTCTCAACTTCCCAAACACGTACAGTTGTGTCCCAGGATGCTGACGCGAGATATTTTCCATCAGGGCTAAAAGACAAGCAACTGATTGCTCCTGAATGTCCTTTTAGTTTCTTTAAAAGCAAACCATTATTAGCGATCCTTAATTGTATAATATTATTGAGAGATGCAGTTGCTACTATTTCCCCGTTCGGACTATATTGAGCATCAAATAATGCATCGTTTTTATTCACCATAAAACCCTTCGAATCTGAAGCGATACTCCAAAAGCCAAGATTGCAGTCAATAGATGCGGATACAATGTTGTCATCGTTCGGAGAAAAATCCACATTCATAATCTCCCTGTGATGCCCACTGTAATCCCAAAGTATTTCGCCAGTATTCACGTTCCACACCCTTATAAATTTTCCTTTTCCTCCTGCTGCAATATATTTATTATTATGACTGAAATCGACACAATACAGGGCACCATATTTTTTACCCTGTAGTTTCTCTGCATCGTCCATATTTAAAGACAACAAAACTTTTTGAGAGCGTGTATCAAGAACAATGACATTGCCACTTTCAGTTGCACAAGCCAATTTCGTCCCATTAACATTATAAGAGAGGCTATTATATGAATCGGCAGAGTCATTGAGAATCGTTTTTGTCAAATTATCTTGAGAATTCCATATACAAACTTCTTTTTCGCTTGCAATTGCAATACAATTATTATTTGAAGGATTAAATATAGCAAATTTTGGAATTGTTTCTAAAGAAAGAATCTGAACTTGATTGCCTCCATTATCAAATTCTGTCAACAGTGTTGTGGAATCAAACAAATTACAAGCAATTCTTCTTCCATCTGGACTAAATGAAACGCCTAAAGACATTACACCATACGTATTAAAAATCATTTCCTGTTTCAAATTTTTTGAATTCAGTATTTTGATTCCATTCATTGTGCCTGTAGTTGCAATCCAACATCCATCCGGACTATACTCAAGCCATCTAATTGCCTCAGTTGATGCCGCATAGCTTTTGAGAGCGCCCGAATGGGCATCCCATGTTTTAATGCCATCATTCCATATGATGCCCGCAATTTCATTGTCATCCGGACTGATGGTTGCTCTCAAGACTATTTCATCCTTTGATTCTACAATCGTTCTTAATAGATTTCCCGTTTTTGCATCCCATAGTTTTATTGTACCATCGTCAGATGCGGAAATGATCATTTCGCCATTATGACTATATTCGGCATTATTAACAGTTCCATTGTGTCCTTTAAATTGTATCAATTGTTGGTTAAATAAATTCATAGATTGTAACATACCAAAGCCTGCCAAAAGGATTTCTTTACCATCAGGAGAATATGATACTGAATTTATTTGAGAGCACTCCGTATTCATACATCTCTTTTCTTTACCGTTTTGCAAATCCCATATACGTATTGTTTTATCACAACCGGCAGATACCAATTCTTTGCTATCGGGGCTAAATGCCAGACAAACAAGACGATCCTTATGACCATGCAAGGTTAATAAAATAGCCCCAGTATATACATCCCAAATAATAATACAACTATCATGTGAGCATGTCGCCAACAAACGGCCATCGGGACTGAATTGTACCTGAGTCACCCTATCTTCATGTCCTTTTAATAATGCAGTTTCATGCAAACATGCTTTTCTAAGCACTTGTTCCGCTTCAGGCAAATATGAACAGTCGTGGTCAGTTAAATCTTCAGGGAGAGATTCTAACAATAAGACCCGAGCTTTGTATGAATCTCCTTCATCTATAAGGAGATTTGCCTTTTCTATCCGAATCTTTGTAAATCCTTCTTCTAGAATTATATTGGTATTATTAATTGAGAAGAAATACATGCAAATAGTAAAGAGCACTATTGCTATTAAAACAAATGCAGATATGTAAATAAACTTGCGGCGACGTTGACGTCGCAACATCATTACTTCCAACGGTTCACAAAACGAATCGTGAATTAACTCGACACGATAACTATTACCATCAGCCGAAGTATTAGTGCGTTGTAGAATCCTACGAGAGCCTTCCATCAATACAGCGCCATTCTTCACGTAATGCAAAAAGTCACTTTCAGGAATGGAGTTGCGACGGCCTGTGCTGTCAACAAGGTTGTCTTCAATGTAGGACTTTTCTCGATAGGAGAAACCACGAGTGGCTTCATTGTAAAACTTCTCGAAAGGGTTACCCTGAATGAAGGTGTCAACGAGATCTTTTGTAATATGGCTGGCATTCGATGAGCGATAGTCAGAATAGATACGACTGCATAACAGCGAAATGAGATTTGTACTGATACTGCCGTCGGCGTTTCTTGATTTCTCAACGATGGCATTGATAATTTCGGTCTGTCCTTCTTTGGTAAACAATCCTTCTCCTGGAATAAGTATCGCGTCACGGGCGCCCCGTTCGGTGAGACTACGCAGACGATAGCGACAGCGTTTCAGGGCCGGAAGATAGCAATTATCAAGACTGTCTTCAAGACGGTAGAGATCATCCTCACGTATAGATACGACAAAACGATAGTTCTGTTCATAACGATATGGCTTATTGCCAATAGTGCAACTATCAAGTGCATGGTCACGGTCGTTGATATAATCTAACTGTCGCAACAGGTTTTCAACTTCTTTATTATCTGAACGGAACACTTCTTCAAACTGGTCCATCACCACAACGGGTGTCGTCAAATCATCGTTTTTGTCGTAGAAGCGATGGCGGGCAAAGTAGTTCCACAGATAGTCAACTGCTTGCTCGTCCTTCTGCTCATCAATCACGTTGATTGTTTCAAAGCGACAGGCAGCTCGTTCAATAGTTTCAATGATAACCGACTGGTAGCTCTTGGGATGATCCTCGTCACGCATACCAAGGCGAAGGCTTATCGGCGTATATTGCTCTTCGCGCAGTTCAGGGAACACGCCTGCATTGAGCAGCGAAGTCTTACCAATACCACTCTTGCCATAGAGCGTCACGAAGATGTTGCCCATAATAAGTTTGGCCACATCATAGCTATCATCGTCGCGTCCGCAGAACTTCAGTTTTCTTTCTGTGGTTGCAGGGTCTTCGTATGATGCTAAACCTGCCCAAGGATTTTGGCTGTCATCAGTATGTCGTTCTGACTGTTTTTTAAACCAGCGATTGAATATGCCCATAGCGTTACAGGTGTTCGTTGATAGTGGTAATTAGTTTTTGAAAACCATCAGCATCCATGAGGTTGATGCCTGACGGTTGTTGTGTGACGATAGTCTCAAAGCGTTGATGATACTCAGAGCGGAGATCATAGCCGTTGATAGCAAGCGGGATGATGGTCTTATCGCCAAACTGCTGAGCCATACGCCACTCCTTATTATAATAATGGTCAGTATCGCCACGTTTCAAGTCATCGGCGATATGGGGCGAAAGGAGCGTGATGATGACTTTGGCCGAACTGATGGCATCAGCAATCTCGCTCTCATAGTTATCTCCGCCATAGAGACGGGCATTATCGAGCCACACATCATATTTCTTCTCACAGAGTTGGAAAAACAGCTGGCTGGCAGCCAAAGCATCCTTGCTGCAATAGGAAATAAAGAGTCCACCACGACGTCGGCTTTCCACAATCTGTTGGCGGAAGGGTGCATCCTCAGCGTCTTCGGTCAACGTTTTTGTGATATTGGTAATGAACGACGTCGCATCACCAAGAATACAAATGTCAGTCCGGTCTAAGAACTGTAACAGTTTCCCTTCGGTTTTATCCTCTTTGTTCAAAGAGAATGCCACTTCGCCACGTCCGTCATAGTTATTCTCGTCGCTGCTCTTATTCACACCAGTAAGCACATACCAGAAGAAGCGAAAATACCAGTTGTCATATTTGCAACCCAAAGCCAAGAGTCGCTTACTGCGTATGAAGTCAAGCATCTCGTTATTTGCCTCAACATCCATGCGCATCCATTTCTCAATGAGCAGGATTGCATCGGCATCGGTCTTGATATATCTTTTTGCCAAATCATCCACATCCAGCTTTCCAAAAACATAGATAAGTGTGGGCTGATTGTATTTCTGGCCACGCCTGCAATTCTTCAGAGCCTTTTGCAGTTCATCTACTGTCTCTTTGTCATAGATATTGACCACGCGAAGTTCATTGCCCCACACATTTCTCATGGCTGCCTCGAGATAGCCATCGGTAGTCGTTGTCAGCACCGTAGTGAAAAGCTTGGTTTCAAGCAAGGTCATCAACTCAGATGACACATCCTCTGCACGGAATCGGATCTCACCATCCTCAATCAATTGGCGTACAGGGTTCTTTTTCTCGCTTATGTCAAGTGCAATCTCGTTGTAGCTTTCATACTCCACATTCGAGATTTCGTTCACCTTGCGTAAGAAATACTGGTGAACGTCGCCCGTAGGCTCTATCTTCGTGTCAAGGATCATCTCATTGCCAATGACAAGCGCATACTTGTCACTAAACACATCCTTGATGAATTTCTTTGTATTAAATCGTCTGCTCATATTCTTTTTTGTAGGACTCTCCCTTTTATTCTCTCCTCCACAGAAATTCTCTACCTATAGCAGGGCATAGTTGTCAATGATTGATATGACTACGATTATAATCAACATATTGTGTCCAGTTCTCCATAATATACTGTATTATTTCCTCGCTTTGGGGATGTTTCTGCCAATTTTCTTCGACATATTCATTCCAAACGGACTTCATCTTGTCGTTATTGATTTCAAACGACAAAGTTTGTTCACCTCCGATATCTTTCTGTATGTGCATCTCCACATCTTCAACATACTGACGTTTTCCAGAAATCCGATATTCTCCCAAAAACCAAGGATTGTACGATTTATTTTTTATCTGAGACACTGCATCATCGACATCACAGAATCCGAAATAGTGTCCATTGGGAAGAAAAATTTTTCCATAGCCTTCCTGTCTATTATGTAACCAAACGCCCACCAGACCTGACATTTCTTCTTTATAAGACGTACCAATACGTTGCAATGCTTTCTGCACTCTATCTTTTTCAAATTTACTTTTGGCATATTTAAAGCACCTACGATACCAATAGTTTGCCTGAGATATATTTTCTTCTAGCCCACTTGCTCCCAATTCATAGAGGAAAGCTGTTTGGTACATACAATTTGTATCTCCAGCCTTGGCACCGATCAAATAAGCATCCAATGCTTTTTTGTAATCAAATTGTCCATAATAAATAGTGCCCAATTCCGTAGCAGAACGCACATGATTATGTTCTATACCCAATTTATAATAATCAATGGCTTTATTCATATCCGATCCATTTCCTTCGACATCACGATATCTATATAATTGTGCAATAGAGTAATATGCCGAACTATCACCATTTTGTGCATACTCCAGATAATGTTGGACGGCACGTCGTAAATACTCATACGCCTTTTCCTGATTATTAAAAGGATACCGAGAATTCATCATAAAATCAGCCATATCCGCCTCTGCTACAGGATACAGGGAGTCGGCCGCAGCCTTTAAATATGAATAAGCCTTTTTCATATCACCAGATTTTCTTATCTCTTTATATTTTCCATATAACGAATCTTTGCCCATTGTCTGAGCAACCTTACGTTCCAATTCCACAAAATCCGCCTTATTATATTTTATATTATTTGAAACACGATCTACAGACTCGTAGTACTTCTCTCTAACAGAATACCTTTCTGACTTGAGAAGTGCCAGCCCCTTATTATAGTAATAAAGCGCAGAATCAAGATTTTCCTTAACTCCTCCACGACCCTTCTCATAAATTAATCCAACAACATAACATGCCTCTGCATTAGCATCAAACTTCAAGTTGTTTAAAGCCTGCTTATATTGGTGGGCATCATAACAAAGCCATCCTAAGCGTTTTTGCACAGATTCACCTTTCTTATATGCTTTTTCATATAAAGATATAGCGTGTGTTGTATCGACCGCCACACCTTGACCTTTAACATAAGCCTCTGCCAAAATCGGATAAGAAGGTGAGTATTTCGCTTTATACAAAGACTTTAAAAGAGGTATGGATTGTTGATATACTTGATTATCTTGCCAGAAAGATGCAATTTGTAACTTCCTTGCGTTGTCGCTCACATCTAAATCCTTTTGGTTATATTGGTCTGCTGGAATATATTTCTCACCATACAGATTTTTCCGAATTATTTCTTTCGTCGCAAAAGGCATATTTCCTTTTGCCCAAACGACCGTATCCTGACTCATAAATAATATTTCATCAATGCATGTTGGTGTCTCGTGAACAAACGCAATTCCTTTTTGGGGAATCTCCATCGTATCCTTTGGCATAATACGTGACGTATAATAAGCTTTATCTAGTCGATAGGTAAGATCTCGATATTTTGTTGAATACTCCTCAGGAAAAGCATAAACCCTTAGAATTTTCAAAGACCCCAATCCCTCAACATGGCTAAACGCTGAATGTGATCCACTATTATTTTCGGATGCATTTAATAACGAAATCATTTTTTCTGCGGAAATAGCATTACTATCAGGCTGCGATTCAAGGGTGTGAGACATATAGTTTCTTTGCCTTGAATCAAATAGAGTGTCAAATGAAGATGAACTCTGAATAGCATTTTCCAACAATTTCATCGCTATGCAATGCTCTTCGTCTGAAAGATGTACCGTACTCGTTGGAAGCCACCAATCTTTTATACTCTTAAAATTAATTCCATCTTCACTATAACAAAAAATAGCGTAACCATAATAATCCTTATAGTCATTTCCATAATAATAAAAAGATGATACAGAATTAGCAGATGGCCAAACCTGTTTATCAAGATTCTTCTTCACAATTATCAGAGCAGGATTCAGCCGTTTTTCCTTTAAATCAGGCTCAACGACCACTGCTGTATGCTTGCCATCACGTTGGGTAGCTATAACAGGACATCCTTTTTTTTTCTCCTCGGAAACAAATTGTGAATAAGTTTGCAACATTCGCATATTCTCTTTGTCTGTAAGACGAGTCTCACAAACGGCAAACCCCAATTCCGATGCTTTTTCACCTTTTACTCTTAATTTAATAATTCTGCTATTGTCCTCTTCTGGAAAATGCCGTAGCACCCACAAATCAAATGAATCTTTAGCACATGCAAAAATCATTTGACCATAAATAGATGAATTATCATATCTATCTTGACAGAAGAACCAATTATCATATCGAACAACAATATCACCATTTCGAATACCATTATCTTTTCCTTGCTCATTCAAGAGTTCCACAGTCATGACTGGAATAGCATCACTATAATATTTTTTTACAGGATTCTTGTATTCATCGAAATATTTTGACGTTCCTTTCTCATCATTCACTTGACTGCTATAATATAAATAATGATCATTAACAATTGCTGGTTCATCAAATTCATTGAGATACTGTATAGAAGCGACCTTTCCCGTTGGTGTATAATCTATCTTTGCTTTATAATACAATCCATCGCCAAGTGCTGAGCGTCCTTTTTCACCAGTCACAGTTAGGGATTGTTTGTATTTTAGCTTATTAAAACTATCATCATAAATTTCCATATAGTTTGCCGTAAGGACAGAATCCTTAGTATATTCAGTATGAACGATAGTATGAAGAAGGCTGTCAATAGTCATCACCTTACGTGCGACACCACCATAAGATCCATTTTCTGCTACCCAACTTCCATAATCATCAAAGAATGTGGTAGTTTCTATACGCTTATGCGGGAAATACTTATACGCAGAAGTTCTCCGCACATAAGGATAGTGATAAGAAGGCTTACTATTGAGCAACACAAAAGGATTTTCATCAGGACGCACAAACTTTCTCATTACAATATCACCTCTTTGGTCCAGCGAATCAACATAAGCCTCCTTACTGCCATTATTGTAATATTCATAATGGGTATTAACACTCTCGGAATAAGTATCCATTTCGCGCAATACTTCTACATTTCCATTAAAACTGTATCGTTTATACTGGCATAACTCATTGTCATTATAGCCCCACTCCAATTTGCAATCGCCACTAATATAAACGCTATCGCTATTCCGTCTTTCGACAGACAGCAACCGTCCTTTTTCATCGTATGTATTATAGAGGTATGCAGCACGCTCCCTGCCATATTCACGCAACTTCCCGTCTATTCCCGTAGATTTCACACTTAGGATCTGACCATGATCATTGTACGTATATTCTACCTTATGAACACCTTGGTTTGTTGTATCTGGTTTGTTTCCATCAAAAAAGGATTTCGATATTACCCTGTGCCAACAATCGTATTCCCATTTTTCTTCTACAACATCATCTAAGGAATAGTTTTCTAAAATTCGGATAGGATTACCTCCTGCATCATAATAAGCGGCATGAGTAGTATTGCCATATTTATCATATTCCGCTCTCCACGAGCAATTCCCTGCATTATCATTCATGGGTAATCCCAATTGGCAGAGCGAGAAGTTTTCAAGAATCATGCCATTGCGATTACAAATATTCCTAGTCATCCATGAACCTGCATGGTTTTTCACTAGATAGCCGTCTGCATCTACAAACTTTATTATAGAATCATTGCCCCAGCGGTCTAACAGGATGTTTACATATATATTAACAGGTTTAGCCTCTTTTACATACATTTTTGCAGGGAGTCCCCAGCTATCCGTATAGGAGCCAATTATCTCCTTATCAGAGATAAAAACCGGCTGATAATTATAGATTAATTTATTACCTTTATCATACGCTCTTTCAACCACGATAGTTTTACCACTTCCATCAGGCATCAGCTCCCACTGGCAGACTTTATAGGCTTTCTCAAACCACTCACTATTGATGGTACTGTCATTAATACTATTAGCATTTGCTAAATAAGCAATTAATGAGTGCTCATTTGTATGATGCCCATAACCATCCAAAGCCTCTAACTTCAGCCAATGACCAGCTTTGTTTTTGTTCGAGAACTTATAAACCACATTCAAATGACTTGCCTGTTCCTTCGTCAATGCAGGTCCTATACCCACATACCATCCGTTTTGCCTGGTTACATGCTGATAATAGGCTACCGACTTATCGGATGTGGTCTGCAAAATAGAATTAGCAGCAAAAACATTTGTACTACCAAGTTTTCTATCTTCAACAGTGGTCGCTGTGGATTTTATCTCGCCATTGCCATCTTGCCGTTTTTGCTGTTGATTTGGCTGTTGCTGCATTTGCTGAAAAGTGTCGCTATCGAATCCTACATTCTGGGCAGTAGAGGCCAAGCTCCACCCCGTCACTAAAAAAATTGACAATATAATTCTTTTCATTTTTTATTCTTGATTGAGTTATTGTATCTTTTCATTTCTTTTTCGGTAAAGAATACAGAGTAATGCTCTGCACCGCTATCTCCCTGTGCAGGAGAGAACGGTAGTATATCGTATGCATTCTTTTCAACATTCGGGCGTGCAACCATTAACTGTTTATCGTAGTTTATAAGGAGGTCGCCACTTCGCACACCTGCCTGATACCATGTGCCCGTCTTATCTAGGATACGAATATAATCAACACGATTATTCCTATTAATCGCACGGAACTGTTCTTTGTATTTTTGAAATCCCGTTATAAAAGCATTACCTTTTTCCAATTTCATTTCTACTAAAGGAAGAGGCATCATGCAGTATTCTTGTTCACCATAACAAACCAAAGATTCCTCACCAAACTCATTGACTCCTTTAACCGCAATGAACGCATTTGAAATATCACGGACAAGCTTCATCCTGTAATAGCATAATTTAAGTTTATCCCATTGTGGATAACGGATAATTATGCCATCTTCATCTATCACAGACTGGGCAACCACTAATCCATTTTCATAATCATATTGATATGAAATACGAACAGAATTATTTTTATATCCTATCTGTTTTAACATTTCATGGTTCGGATTATAATATTCAATCAGGCTATCCACTTTACAATAGGTACTAAGTCTTCCCTGACTGTCAAGAAATGTCTTAATAACCACAAAGTCTGCACCATCTTGTATGGTGTCCGTTCTCTGCTGATGAAACGATTCTGAATTGTTGCTCATCATATATGGCTTATTGACAGAAGAAGGACTGTCGCCGCAGAAATAGCTTACAATCGTTGATTTTCCATTATGTTCCTCACGCGTCAACCGATACGGATTAACGCTATCTGCAAAGAACTCTAATGTAGAAAAAACATTCTTTTCTGTTTGTGGAAGTATCTTCTTTTGATATTTCAACGAATGATGTTGAAACTGGGAATAATAGGCCATGGCATTATTCTCATACTGACAATTGACATAACTGCCATCAGCCTTTTTAGTAGAATAACGGATAATGTCACCATCGTCATTAAGCAAAAGAGAATCAATAGTTCTATCCACAGAAACAACAATCCTGTCTTTATCATACACCGCCATTCCGTCCGATGCTTTTATCCAACGACCATATTGGTCAAAATCTGTATAAGTGACAACGCCTACAGAGTCACCAAAAGCATCTAGTGACACTTTTTCTACGATGCATCCATTTTCATTCACCTTATAGCGATAGCCATACACACCTGCATGGTTAGACTGGGGTATGCCCATCTCACTGAAGAACTGCTCACCGATTTGATATCCTTCTTTATTTGTTATCAAGCGTATCCTGTCGGCTCCATTATCACGAACGCGCATTGAATTTCCATCCTTGTCCACATAGTTTGCCCACAATTGCTTTACTACAGGACCACTGTTTTCAGGGTTGGACAAAGAGTTAGATGAACGATAATACTGAACGGCGTAAAGCTGAATATCTTCCTTGTCATAAGCCGTCACACGTGAAATATATCCTTCATTATCAGGGGTATATAGCCAATACGATGTATTACGAAGCAATGCTGCAAAGTTCTTTGCCTTCTCATCAGTGCCCTCGGTTTCGAGCATATCAACTAATGGTGAACCATAGACCAAGTCCTGTCCAGCATTCTTATGGCGATTCAAGACATTTACACGCGTATTCTTGTTATTATATCCATAACGCACCAACTGATAGTAAACGGGCATATTCCTTTTGTCGTTATCGCTCAATTCTGGCCCGATTCCTTCAGGCCATCCATTTTTAGTTGTAAACGATGCATAGCTGGATTTAAATGGGTATTTATTGAGCAAGAACCACGATGCCCATGATACACCGACAACCACCAATAAGGTCAAAACTGCAACAAAACGGATTCGGTTCTTCTTTTGTTGTCGACTACTCTCAGCTTTAATTCTTAGCAGCTTTTCCTTTTGCTGCCTTACTAGTTCTTCTTTTTCCTTTTCTTGTCTTAATCGTTCTTCCTCCAGTTGTTTCAGCTGGATACGTTCTTCTTTATGAGCTTTTACGATAGGACACAAGATATCATGAACATACTCTATACGCAGGTCACCAGCATAATTAAACTGACGGAGGATTTTCTTGTGATTACAGAGAGCATTCAACTCCTCTTCAGTGGCACCTCCATCATGAATAGCATCATATACTGTAATATTATCACGCCGTCCCTGACCATTAAGCAGCATATTTTCCAGAAACTCTATCGTGGAAGCAGAGATTTGCGATATGGCATCATTATAAAAGTCTGCAATGATTTCACCGCCCTTTTGTTCTACAAGTTCGGCTGTTATCTTTTCACCTTCTTTAGCATCGTATAGTCGGTTCAGATACAGAGACAACACAGCTGCATCTACTTCAATTTCAGGTATGCCATTCAAATCGAAATCCGTCCTTCCAGTAACCTTCTCAATAATCAACTTTGCGACCTGCTTACTAATCAGGCCAGGGATTGGTCGCAAAATTATTTGCGCAGCCTGTTCTTCATTAATGGAACGAAGACCGTATCGGTTTTGTTTTAAAGATGGAATAGACGCAGTATAATACTCAAACTCAGAAAGGAAATCCTCCCTAATAGTAAAAACCATATGTATTTCATTATCAGATACGTATTCTGGCTGATGTCCTACTGAAGCCAGTTGCAAATCGCTGAACAAATCATCAAAGCTCCCATCGTTCAAGGTTTGTATTTCCTCTTGTTCATCAGATTGAGCTATAGTATCATTCTGCAAGTCATCAGGCATAATATCGTTCAGCAAGTCGGCCAACTCAACAAAGAAGTGCTTTTTCTTCGCCTCATCGCTTTGCAGCGTAAAAACTTCCTCAAACTGATCAAAGATGATTAACAATTTGGTACGCTCACCATCCATTGAATGAACAGTATGACGATGAAAGAACTCGTATAGGCTTTCATTTTCTGTATCTTTACAATCCACAACCTGCTTCATTATAACAATGGAAGATAACACATCCTTGATTTGTTGCAGATAGGATTGTTGTTCCTTATGAGACAAACGGATTAAAATCGGTTCAAAGCCATGACGCCTTGCTGCAGGAATAACGCCTGCATTAAGAACTGACGACTTTCCAATACCACTTTTACCATACAGCAAGGTGTCAGAATCATTGAGCACACACTGGGTAAGATCACGTATGTCCTCATCGCGTCCATACAGGATCTCACCTTCACGATATGACTCCAGTCCTAGCCAGGGATTCTTTCTTGTATTCTCTTCCATCGCCTCAATCTTGGTTCATTTTGTGAATAATTCTTTCTGCCACCTCCTCAAAGTTACTATCTTCTGAGAAGAAAATAGCATTATGCTGCTGCATCTTATCAGGAATTGCAGCTTTGTAGAAATCAAAGCCATCTTCTGCTAAAGGAATCACATACGTTCGTCCCATGCTGATAGCTACTTCTATTGCCAAGTCCCATTCATTGCGATACACGTGCGACTCGCTTTTTTCATACACAATATTTTGGGAAAAAATAGGTATAAAATACTTGGTCGTGCGAATGGCTTTGCGTATTTCGTCCATAAAGTTGCCTCCATCTGTCAGATTATTTTTGTCGTACCAAACGCGCTTTCCCTGTGCTGTCAATGCTTGATACAGCCGCTCGGCCACCTCGCTATCACTACGAGAATAAGAGATAAACACATCCATATTTTCTTCTGGTTTATTGAACTTTGTTTGCTCATTCTCAGCCAGTTTTCTTTCCAATCGCATCACAATTTGATCTATCACATCCGTAGTATTCTGCCTAGTGAATGTTTCTGCTCGTTCCAAGAAATGAACCAAATCTTCATCCAACGAGTCGTATGCCAGCATACCATGCCCCAAATCGGGTTTGCGCATTGAATACCAGATAAACCTGAAGAGCCAATTGTTGTAATTATTGCCAAGCATCAGCAAATATTTCTCCTTCAACTCATTGCATAGGTTCTTCGGACGCGCTCTATTATCATTGGAAAGCCAAGACGAAACGAAGTCGAGCATATCGGTATCTGTTAGAACATACTTATGTGAACCCTCGCCCACCTTGCCAAACATATAGTATATAGTTGGCTTTCTCAAATCCGTTCCATTCTTTATGTCATCATTCTCCGAAGGATTGTTATTAAAGCGAATCACTTTCAGTTCATTATTCCATATACCTTGCATGACTTGCTCCACAACAGGAGTGAAGCTTGTAGTGATTACAAACGGGAACTGACGGATTCTCAGCAGTCTTTGAAGTTTTTGAGAAGGTGTAAAACGCTTGCTGCCGAATATTTTATTCACCTGATAATACACATTATCCTTCTTATTTGATCTTGCATAATCAGGATCATACACTAATTCAGAGAAGCTGTTGGGACAAGATGACACATGAAACCCTTTCGCAAGAAAATCAATTATCACTTTATGCAAGTTAGAGTCATTGTCGATCAACAAGTCGGCACCAATCACAGGAATCACATTACCATCAATAATCTGTTGTATCAGTTTGTCCCATAACGGCTCATCCCTGTCATTTTCAATGACATTGGTACCAAACATGTCTTCAAAAGACAAATCTATCATTTTGTCGTTCTGTTCTTCCATCATTTCTGTTATTTTAGTTTCTGTATGAAACACGTACAATCCGAACTTTTATTTCCCTTCACAATCTCAAATCCGAAACAGCACTATGTCCATCCTTGTTCGAGAAGAAGATGAAAGGAGCACCAAAATGTGCTAATTCCTGATAAAACGTCGTAGTTCATCAGCGTAATATTTTATGTTTTTGGGTTTAATACTGATTGCAAAAGTAAGAAGAAAGAATGAAATAACCAAATAAAAATCCGACTTTTTGCACAAGTTTTTTTCTGTTATTTCTTGCTCGTTTCAAAAATAATGTCTAAATTTGCAGCGACTACGAAAAAAGAGAATGATGAAAACTGCCAAAATCATCAGTTTTATATTGATGCTTCTGACAACAGGGTTGTCCTGTGTCAGGGCCGAAGAGGCATTGCCGTCCAAACTCCAGAATCTTACAGACGAAGCCTACCGCTACTATAGTTCGCGCGAGACCGAGAAGTATTTCGACGCGGTGAAAAAGGTGAAGGATGCCACTGAGTTTTCTGATTTTCAGGAGACCTACTATCGTGCTTGCAGCTATGAGGCCATCTACATGTTTGAATATGTAGATCGGCAGAAGGGTGTGCAGTTGGCGCATGACATCTATCATCATGCCAAGGCGAACGATAATAACGTGGGCATGTATTTCGCCACTTTCACCTTGGGCACGATCCGACAGGAGTCGGGCAACATGGGACTGGCTGAGAAAAGCTACCAACAGGCGCTGAAGTTGAAAGAGAAATACCTGCCTGAGGAAAGTGCGGCGCCCTGCTACCTGGGACTTTGCGAGGTGGCGCTGCACAGGAAGGACTACGAAGAGGTGAAGGAGTTTGCCCGCAAGGCACTCGAAGAGCCGAAAGTCATTCCCATGAATCAGATTACGGCCTGGAGCTACAAGTGCCTGGCACGCTTCAACGAAGGCGACAGTCTGGGCTTTGAAGAGGCTTATAAGGAGCGCGCCCAGCTAATCGCTGAGAATGGTGGTCAGGGTGGACTCTTTGGCGAGCTCATCAATGTCTATCAGGCCAAGAACCGCAAGCAGTGGAAACTTGCGCTACAGCGCACTGATAAACTCATTCACCAGCAGAACAAGTGTGCACAGAAGGCCTCCATCTACGAACACATGGGCGACTACCAACAGGCACTCTACTGGCAGAAGCGGACCCGTGCGGTCATCGACTCCATCCAGTCATCAGAAGCCCGTTCGCAGATGAATGAGTTTGACACAGAGCTGTCTATCACCTACGCAGAGAATGAGACGAAGGAACAGCAGTTGGCCAAGGAGCAGACCATGCTCTGGGCCGGTGGTGCGATAGCCGGTATCGTTATCGCCTTCCTCTCCATCTTCGCCTATCGTCGCAACAAGCACATGAAGCATCTGAAGAGCGTTAACAGCGAGTTGCGGCATGCCTACGACCAACTGGAAGAGACCACCAAGGCCAAGGAGCGCATAGAGAGCGAACTGCGCATCGCCCGTGAGATACAGCGACGCATGCTGCCGCGTGTATTCCCCCGTCGCAGGGATGTTGACATCTATGCTATGATGACCCCTGCCAAAGAGGTGGGCGGCGACCTGTATGCCTACGCCTTGATAGATGATATGTTGTACTTCTGCGTGGGCGATGTCAGCGGCAAGGGTGTGCCAGCCGCTCTGTTTATGGCCGAGGTGACGCGCATGTTCCGCACACTGGTCGATGGACATCTCCAACCCGAAGCCATCGCCACGCGTCTGAACCACGCCTTGGCCGAGGACAACGAGCAAGGCATGTTTGTCACCATGTTCATCGGACTCATCAACCTCAAGACAGGGCACATGGAATATTGTAACGCAGGTCATAACCCTCCCCTACTCGACGGCGAGTTTATGAAGATGGAGACCAACGCCCCCATCGGCCTGTGGCCAGAGCTGGACTTTGAGGGAGAGGAAATCAGCGACATGCACGGCAAGACCCTTTTCATCTATACCGACGGCATCAACGAAGCCGAGAACGCCAACAAGGAACAGTTTGGCGACGACCGACTCCAAGCCCTGTTGCAGAAAGACCTTGGCGATGCCCGTCAGACTTCAGAGACCGTGCATAAGGCCGTCGAGGACTTCGTGGGCGATGCTGAGCCCAACGATGACCTGACGAAGATGTGTATCAAGATGAAATAAAAACTCAAGATTCTCTTGGTTTTTTGCTCACTTATTCGTACCTCTGACCCTCGGTCGAAGGTACTCCCGTTGGCTTCGCCGACCTCTGTCACGACTCGGCCATCCAAGCAAGCTTGGCGGCGCTCGCTGCTCCATTGGTTCGAAAAAAATTAAGATTCTCTTGGTTTTTTGCTCACTTATTCGTACCTTTGCACCCGCAAATGAAGATTTATCATTATTGTATATATACATTTTAAGATTTTATGATTAATTCGCAAGACATTAAGAAGGGTACCGCCATTCGTATGGACGGTGCTATTTGGGTTTGCATTGACTTCCAGCACCGCAAGCCTGGTAAGGGTAACACCATCATGATTATTAAGCTTAAGAACGTGAGCGACGGCCGCGTGCTGGAGCTTCGTTTCAACAGCGGTGAGAAGCTCGAGGACGTGATCATCGAGCGTCGTCCCTACCAGTATCTCTACGAAGACAATTCGGGTCGTATCTTCATGAACCAGGAGACCTTCGAGCAGATTCCCATCGACAACGAGCTGGTGATCGGCCAT
>JAEEGL014523224.1_pt1 | contig 55332 bp, 43 predicted proteins | sample 9134231 | NCBI WGS metagenome assembly JAEEGL01 (sample SAMN16246548, study PRJNA631951) | gut metagenome | biome: gut microbiome; feature: rumen; material: fiber-attached | host: Bos | place: Iran: Karaj | collected 2018-10
CTCCATGGCCCTTTTGGCGGGACCGGACGGTTTGGACCTGCTTCGGCGGATTGTCCACGAGGCGCCGCCCCATCTCGCCGCCGGCGGCTGGCTGCTGTGCGAAATCGGCGACGAGCAGGGGCCTGCCGTGGAACGCCTCCTGCGGGCGGCGGGCTATGTCCAAGTGGCCATCCGGCAGGACTATGCGGGCAAGGACCGGGTGGCCATGGGCCGACTCCCCTTGACGACTGAGGCCTGCGGCGCCCCAATCGGCAAATATTAGCTAAGTTGTTTATTTTCAATAGGTTATAAATTTAGTTGTGAGGATATGATGTTTATTCCGTTTGCGACAACGTTGATTCGGATGCTGCTGTGGCTACGCTATCGGATTCGGGTCAAAGGCCTGGATGAATGCATGGCGAAGGGGCGGAAGGGCATTCTGTTCCTGCCGAACCATCCCTGTCTGATTGACCCCGTCATCGTCGCCACGCGGATTTTCAACCAATTCCGCCCCCATCCGCTGGCCACCGTCCGTCAGGTGCAAAACACGCCCCTGAAGCACTTTGTGAAGGAATTCGGCATTGTGGAGCTGCCAGACGTGGGCATTGTGGGCCGAGCCGGACAGGATGTGGTCAGGGAGAAGTTCGACGAATGCATCAGCCTGCTCAAGCAGGGGGAAAACGTCCTCATGTACCCCGCCGGCCACATTTACCATGAGCGCTACGAGCGTATGCGCGGCAACGTGGGCGTGGCCCACATTTTGGAGAAATACCCCGATGTGCGGGTGGTTCTGATTCGCACTAAAGGCCTCTGGGGCAGCTCTTTCGGACGGGCAAGAGGCTATCAGCCCTCCTTCAACGAGGCCTTGGGAGAGAACTTCAAGCGGATTCTGCTGAATCTGCTCTTCTTCTGTCCGCGGCGGCCCGTGGACATCGAGTTCGTGGAGCGGCCGGCGGACTTCCCCACCACCGGCAACAAAGACGACATCAACCACTATCTGGAGAATTTCTACAATCAGGACGCCCCGCCCAACACCTATGTGCCCTATTATTGGTGGGAGAAGGGCGGCATCCGGACCATGCCAGAGCCGGAGGACATCAGCTTCGCCATGGACACCAAGCGGGTTCCGGAGGACGTCCGCGCCAAAGTCTACGCCAAAGTGGAGGAGCTTTCGGGCCGCAAAGTGCAGAAGGACACGGCCACTCTTGGCGGCGACATGGGACTGGACAGCCTGATGGTGGCGGAGCTGCAGGGCTGGCTGCAGGACGAGTTCGGCAATCAGGTCAACAATCCGGAGAATCTGCGGACGGTGGCGAGCCTGCTGCTGGCGGCCGTTGGCGAAAGCGACAGCGTGGAGCCCCTGCGTCCCGTGCCCCCCAATTGGTTCATTCCTGAAGACCCATCCCCCATGCATGTTCCCACGGAGGACACCGTGACGGAGGCCTTTCTCAACAACGCGCGGCGACGCCCCAACTATCCGCTGCTGGCGGACCAGAACAGCGGCGTGCTGACCCATCGGAAGATGGTGTTGGCCATCATGGTGCTGCAGAAGCCCATTGCCGAGCTGCCCGGCGACCGAATTGGCATTCTGATGCCGGCCTGCGCCGCCGCCACCATCGTCTATTTGGCCACCTTGTTTGCCGGCAAGACGCCTGTGATGATCAACTGGACCGTGGGCATCCGAAATATGAAGCATTGTCTGGAAAGCTCTGGTGTGGAGCATGTTCTGACATCGTCCGTGGTCATTGAGCGGCTGGAGGGGCGCGGCATCTCCTTTGAGGAGGTCCGCAAGAGCTTCTGCTATTTGGAGGACATCAAAAAGTCCCTGAGCCTGTTCCATAAACTTAAGTGCTTGGCGGCCAGTCGCTTAAGCTGGAAATCACTGGAAACCGCCACGATTCCCGAATTGGCGGTGATTCTGTTCACCAGCGGGTCGGAGAGCCTGCCGAAGACCGTGCCCCTGACCCACAAGAACGTGATGTCCGACTTCACGGCGGCCATGGACGGACTGCAGCTCCGCGGAGACGACACGGTGGTGGGCATGCTGCCGCCGTTCCACTCCTTCGGTGTCCTCATGAATTTTCTGATGCCCTGCTGCACGGGCATGCGGGTGGTCTTCCACGCCAATCCCACGGAAGGGGAGATGCTGGCGCGGCTGGTCTCCGCCTACAAGGCGACCATGCTGGTGGGCACGCCCACCTTCGTGGCCGGCATCCTCCGCTATGCCACAAAGGAACAGGTCAAGACCCTGCGGCTGACCATCACGGGGGCGGAGAAGTGCACGGCCACCGTCATGTCCCTCTATCGGGAGAAATGCCCCGGAGCCCAGCTGATGGAAGGCTATGGCATCACGGAATGCTCTCCCATCGTGGCGTTGAACCGGCCGGGCGCCCTCTACAAGGAGGGAACCATCGGCAAAATCCTCTCCTGCTCCGAATTCAAGGTGCTGGACGAGAATCTCAAGCCGGTTCTGCCTGACCAAGCGGGCGTCCTCTATCTGACAGGCGCCAACATCTTCTCCGGCTATTTGAACTACGACGGACCCTCCCCCTTCGTGGAAATGGACGGCAAGAAGTGGTATCGGACCGGCGACCTGGTCGCTTTGGACGAAGAGAATTTCGTCACTTTCAAGGGGCGCGTGAAACGCTTTGTGAAGATTGGCGGCGAGATGGTGTCCCTGCCCGCCATCGAACAGGTGCTCTTGAATGCATACCGTTCCGATGAAATTCCATTACCCCTTGCCGTGGAAGCACTTGGAACAGAGGAGCAGCCTCAGGTCACCTTGTTCACGGTTCTGGATATCAGTCGGGAGGAGGCCAATCGCGTCATTCAGGAGGGTGGCCTGTCTCCCATCCACAGCATCCGAAACGTCCGTAAACTGGACAACATTCCCCTGTTGGGCAGCGGCAAGACGGACTACCGTTCCCTCAAGGCCATGAAATGACGGGGGAAGGGAGTCCACAGAATTCATGAGAGTCCCCAAGGCGTTCCGCCGCGTGCTTTCATGGGGGCCAACTTCGCCGCCGCCGCAGATTATTTGAGGGAAATGCGGCGTTGTCGCTTGCATTCTTTGGGGAAGAGGCTATTTTAATAGATGTTTTAAAAAGGATGCCTTCGTAGCTCAGCCGGTAGAGCAGTTGACTCTTAATCAATTGGTCCGGGGTTCGAATCCCCGCGAAGGTACCATTTCGTCGCAACCCGCAAAGACGCTCCGGTTTCCAGAAAACCGGGGCGTTTTTGTTTATGCGGGGCAGCGGGACGACCTATTCCAAAACGGCGTCACAAAGGACCCCAATGGTCTTCTGGTCTTTCTCGGTCAGACGGAAATGTCCATAAACCACGATGGCGGAGCCATTTGAAGGCATTGTGGCAGAGGCGTCCTTCAGCCGGAAGGGAATCATTTTGGCGCAGCAGCCCGTGCTGTCCGTCACATTGCAGTAGTAGATTCGCTCATGGGTCCGTGTGTCCTCCATGATGGTGCAGGTTCCGGGGAGGCGGATGGACATCTCCGCGTAGTCATGAGGCTTTTGGATCATGTAGAACACCTGCATGTAGATCATCATGGGATTGACTTGAGTCAAGTCCAGATCTGCCGCCAGCTTCTCCTGCGGTTGGCTTTCTTCCTCTTTCGCAGGCACTTCTGCCTTTTTTCCACCGCAGGAGGCGCCGCACAGCAGCAACATGCATAGGGCGGCGGTCATGGCGGTGCGTCTAGCCTTGATGCGGGGAATGAGAAGACCCACGGCGGCGCAGAGCAGAAACGCCGTCATGTCGGCGGCCACGATGGTGGAGCCCACTGGCGTTCCAGCCAAAATAGCCGTCAGCAGGCCGCTCAGCGCACAAATTATGGAAATCACTGATGCGCAAATGGTTACACCGAAGAAGCTCGTGCAGAGCCGCATGGCCGCCAGAGCCGGAAAGACGATGAGGGCGGAAATGAGCAGGGAACCGACCAGGTTCATGGCCAGCACGATGATGACGGCCACCACCATGGCCAGAACGAGATTGCATTGCCGTGAGCGGACGCCGACGGCGCTGGAGAAGGTCTCGTCGAAGGTGATGGCGAAAATCCGTTCGTAGAACAGGATGAAGAACGCCACGACCGCCAGGGAGAGCAGGGCGCAGCACCATACATCCATGGGAGACAGCGTCAGAATGGATGTGGAGCCGAACAGGGTGGTGCAGACGTCTCCCGACAAATTGGAGGAACTGCCGAAGAGATTCAGCAGAAGATAGCCGATGGCGAGGGAGCCGACGGAGAGCATGGCGATGGAGGCGTCCCCTCGGATGCGGGCGCCTTGGCTGGCGCAGAGCAGGGCGATGGCGCACAGGATGGTGATTGGAAGAACCAGCACCATGGGCGCATGGAAACGGAGGACCGTGGCGACGGCAAGAGCGCCAAAGGCCACGTGGGATAGGCCGTCTCCAATGAGAGAAAAGCGCTTGAGAACCAACGTCACGCCCAGAAGCGAGGAGCTCAACGCAATCATCAGTCCTGCGATAATGGCATATTGGACAAAGGGATAGGCAAGATAGGTTCGCAATGCTTCCATCGTCATGACTCCTTTTGGCAGACCGTAGAGGATTGTGGAAAACGGGTTTGGTATTGTTCGCGGGTTCCCCAGAAGGGCGTTGGGGACATGTGGAGAACATGGGTCGCGTGGCGGACGGACTCGTGGACATCGTGGGAGACCATGATGACGCCCATGCCGTCCTCCTGATAGAGGGACTGGGTCAGATGGTACATATCCTCCTGCGCCGCCGGATCCAGCCCCGCGACCGGTTCGTCCAGCAGGAGAAGCCGTCTGGCGGCGCAGAGGGCTCTGGCCAGCAGGACCCTCTGACGTTGGCCGCCGGACAACTCGCGGAAACTGCGTCCCTCCAGGCCGTCCAGACCCAGGCGGTGGAGTTGCCGCCTGGCCAGATCCTTTTGCGGACGGCTGAAGAAGGGGCGCAGCCCCATGTGGCCGATGCAGCCGGAAAGGACCACTTCCCAAACCGTCGCGGGAAAATCCCGCTGAACGTTGGTCTGTTGGGGGAGATATCCAATGTCCGATGGCTTCAGCCCCTCTCCAAGGCGGATATGGCCCCGCAGAGGCGGCTGAAGATGGAGCAAGGTTCGGACAAGCGTGGATTTCCCCGAGCCGTTGGCCCCGAGAATGCAGAGACATTGCCCCCCTTCAAGGGAGAAGGAAAGGTCGGCGGTCAGAAGCAGCCCCGGATAGCCAAGAGCCAGATGATCACATTCGAGTAAGGGCATGGTGGCTTCCTTGCGGTCTAGTTTGAAGTGCCAAGGGCCGTCTTGAGGACAGCCAGATTCTGCGTCATGGTGTTCAGATACGTCTTGCCCTTTGCCATGTCACGGGAAGTGGCGGACTGCAGGGAGTCCATGGTCAAGATCTTCACATCACGGGACTTGGCCGTCTTCACTACGGTTTCGGCGATCTTGTGTCTCCGCCCTTCCAGCACAAGGACGGCTGGCAGCCGAAGCTCGTCAACCTTTTGGGCCAAAAAGACAATGGTCTTGAAGCTGGCCTCCGTTTCCGCAGAGCAGCCGGAGAATGCCGCAAAGCAGGTCAGCCCATAGTCTTCCGCAAGATAGCGGAAGGGGAAGCGGTCCGCGAAAAGCAAGGTGCGGGACGGTGCGGCCTTCACCAGCGCGGCGTATTGGGCATCCAATGCCGCCAAGGCGGCGACGTAGTTTTTGCAATTTGTCCGATATTCCTCTGCATGAGGGGGATCCAGCTTCGCCAGACGATCGGCGATGGCATGGCAGAGACGGGAGGCGCAGCGAAGGGACAGCCAGATGTGCTCGTCGATTTCCTTCTCCTCTTCATCATGGTCGTCATCGTCATGGTCGTCTTCGTCATGATGATGGTGTTCGCCATGCTCCTTTTCATGGCGGTGCCCTTCATGCTCCTTTTCATGGTGGCGATGGTGTTCGCCATGCTCCTTTTCATGGTGGTGCCCTTCATGGACGTCGCCATGGCGATCATGATGATGGTGGTGGGCCTCCATGCCCTCCAGAGGAACCTCCTCGCGGGCGGCATCTCCCAGTTCACGAAGCAGATTCAGGACGATGCGTTTGGGATTGCGGGGGGAGCGGAGTGCACCCTCCACCCATTGGTCGGACTCACCGCCCACATGCAGGAACAGGTCGCATTGCGAGAGGGCGGCGATGTCCTTCACCGTGGGCTGGAAGCTGTGCAGGTCGACGCCATTGTCCTGCAATTGCGTCAGTTTCACGTTAGATGCCTGGCTGCCAAGAACTTGGCGCGTCCAGTCATAGAGCGGAAACGTGGTGGCGATGATGCGGAGACGGGGGGTGGGGGCGGCAAAGGCTGCGGGGACGGACATGGCGGCAAACGCCAATGCCGCCGCAAAGGCAAACAAGCGGATTCTCATCTATTTTCTCCTGTATATGAATGGGCACACGGCGGCATGGCGCCGCCTCGGTCAAGGCAGGACGACCCTTTTCGCCTGCAATCCAAAACAGGAGTCAACTCATTTGTTCTGACGGACTTTCAGAACGACAAGACTGGCTTGAAACGCGGTCAGAAAGACCGCAGGGGGAAGATGGCGAACCAAAGGCGGTTCAAAGGCCCAATGCAGGGCGCTGGACGGCGCCTCCGCCATGCCAAAACTGGTCAGATTGTCCTTTGCCTGCTGAATGGCCAAACATATCGGGCAGTCTTCGCCCATGCAGTCGTGGCTGTCATCCAGCAGCATGATGGCGCTGGAGATGGCCAAGATGGCGAAGAACGCGGCGCACAGCAAAACTGTGGCCCGTTGTTTGCGGCGGATGAGTTGAGGCAGATTCATTGCAGTTGGCATGCCCGACGGGTTCGACAAATGACGTACTAATATAGTATTCATCAAACCACATTGCAAACGAAGCCATGGCATGGTTTGACTTTCCTCCGTTGCGGCTATATAATTAAGAGGAATCATAAGATTCCGCCCCTAGGGGATGTCAAAAATGCAATATAGTGAAATAGATTGAATTCACAAACGCAATGGAGTAATTTGATGAAGGGTTTGAGAGCATGCATGATGGCGGCGACGACGATGACCATGTTCGCCTGCGGGGCGTTGGCGCAGACACATCCGGATTTCAGCACCACGGTTGATTTTCTGGATTACGTGTTCTTTGACAAGATGGGACCGGCGGACGTCTATCCGCTGGAAGTCTACGAACAGCGGCTCAAGGAGATCGCGGACGTGGGCTTCAAGCGGGTGATGCTTCGTGTAAATTGCTGTGGTGTAACACTTTATCCAACAAAGGTGACACGGCTTTACGGCGAGGGCTTTGCATGGCATTGGGACATGCCCGAACAGTCCAAACGGCTGACGAAGACCGTCCGCACCTACGATGTCTGCGCGGAGACGATCCGGCTGTGTCACAAATACGGCATGGAGGCCTATGCATGGGAGAGTCTGGGGGACGGCGGCAGCGTCAGCATGCCGAACAACCCGAAGAAATACGGCGACATGCCGCGGTTGAGCCGTTGCGCCCCCTGCGTGGATCCCTTCTTCTTCGACCACCATATGGAATGCTACGCCATGCGGGACCCGCGGCTTTCCCCCCGGCCGGAGCAGGTGCGGGCGGTCAATGAGGCGGCGCGCAAGTACCCCATCACCAAAATCGTCTGCACGGAGCTGGTGAAGCGGCCACCGCTGCGGATCACGGCGGACACCATCGTCATCTGGACCAGCGATGACAACTCCCATTACACCCGCTATGACAAACCCTTCAAATTCGAGTCTGGCGTCACGGAAGACGGCATGAACACCTTCACCCTTTCCGACCTGGACATCAAGGCCAATTTCGTGAAATTCGGCCATCGCGTTCCCTTCGACAAGGAGCACGACACCTACACTTTCGCCATGCGGGGCAAGCCGGACCAGATGCAGGTCTACAACTCGCAGGGCGAGAAGATCGTGGCCTCGTGGCATGCGAATCTGGAGGACACGGTAGGCGAAGATGGGTGCCTGAACCTCTTCCGGTTCGACAGCACGGGTTGGGACTACGACAAGCGGGAGATCGGCTTCGAGGTTGGTCTAACCTATTGCCGTGAAGCCAATTACCACATCGGCGTGCCCGAATACAACGTCCCGCTGGCCATGAAGCACCAGCTGGAGCGCTTCGCGGAACTGGCCGCCTATCCTTTCGATGGTTACATGATGAACCTGCGCAGCCACAGCTGGGTCAGCAAGCCTGAAGAGTTCGGCTTCAATCCCGAAGTGCGGGAAATCTATCTAAAACGTTATGGGAAAGATATTTGGAGAGAAGACTACGAATTGGGCAAGCTCATGCTGATTCGCGCGGAGGGCATCGCCAAATTCTACAAGGGGTGCAAGGCGCTCTGCGGCGACCGTCCCTTCTGGGTCAGCTGCGTCCCGCCGGCCCGGCTGGGCACCAAGTCCGAAGAGAAGGTCTTCCGCGGCATGGGCACCCACCTGTTCGGATGGATTCCCTCCCTCTATAAAACCTATTTCAGAGACGGTTCCGTGGACGGCATCATGATGATTGGCGGGGACTTCTCCGACTATTTCACCGACGAGGTGACCGAAGGACGGGATGTGAAGCTGGGCATCTTCCGCGAATGCGGCGGCCATTTGGCGAACAACCGCTACTACTATCCGGAGGGATATGACTTCGAGGCGGACATGAAGAAGCTCTACAATCACCCAAGAATCTCCACCATCGAGCTTTACGAGACCCTTGAATTCACCAACAACGCGAAGAAGCGGGAGATTCTGCGGAAGCTCATCAAGGGCGAATAGAGCAGGGGAACGGCGTTGGCGGCTGGCCGTCGGCGGAGATGCCGCCACGGTCGCCTTTTGATTCAACAATATATGGAAATCCTACGGACTGAAGGGATTGAAAAACGCTTTCGCGGCGTGCAGGCGCTGCGAAAGGTGGATTTTTCTCTGGAAGCCGGAGAGATTCATGCGCTGATGGGGGAGAACGGCGCAGGGAAGAGCACGCTCATCAAAGTCATCACGGGCGTCTATCCGCCGTCGGGGGGACAGGTTTTCCTGCAGGGGAAGCCTGTGGCGTTTCCATCGCCGCTGGAAGCGGAGAAGGCGGGCATCAGCACGGTCTATCAGGAGGTGAACCTGCTGCCGGATTTGTCCGTCGCCGAAAACATCTGCATTGGGCGAGAACCCCGCGGCCGCTTGGGACTCATTGACCACCGCGCCATGCGACGCCGCGCGGAAACCGCATTGGCACGGTTGGACATCCAGGTGGACGTGGCGGAGAGTCTATCATCGTATTCCATTGCCATTCAACAACTTATAGCAATTGCAAGAGCCTTGGACATTGACTGTCGGCTGCTGATTCTGGATGAACCCACCTCCAGTTTGGATGAAAACGAGGTCCGCGAATTGTTCGGCGTCATGCGGAAGCTGCGGGACCAGGGCATGGCGATTCTGTTCATCACGCACTTTTTGGATCAGGTCTACCAGGTCAGCGACCGCATCACCGTGCTGCGCGACGGACAGAAGGTGGGCACATGGCGCAGCGAAGAGCTGCCACGGGTGGAGATGGTCGCCCGCATGCTTGGCAAGACCGTGGCGGAGGCGGAGGCACCCGTGGACCGAAACGGCAGCGCCGCCGTTGGGGAGCCGGTTCTGGAGGCCCATGGTTTGGGTCGTCGTAACATGCTGTATCCCATAGATTTGGATGTACGGGCAGGAGAGCAGGTGGGACTGGCGGGGCTGTTGGGCTCTGGCCGTTCGGAAGTCGCCCAATTGCTCTTTGGAGTCGTGCCACGGGACAGCGGCCAGCTGCGCATGAAGGGGCGGCTTCTGCCACAGCGGTTCTGGAGCCCCCGCAAGGCCCTCAAGGCAGGGATGGCGCTGATCGCGGAGGACCGTAAAGTCACGGGCATCATTCCGGATTTGACGGTGCGGGAGAACATCATGTTGGCGTTGCAGGCCTCCGAAGGAATGTGGAAGACGTTGTCCCGCAAGCGTCAACAGGAATTGGCAGAGCATTTCATCCAGCTGTTGGGCATCAAGACGCCCGACGGCGAGCAGCTGGTGAAGAATCTGAGCGGCGGCAATCAGCAGAAAGTGCTCATCGCCCGCTGGCTGGCCACCGATCCTCAGCTCATGATTTTGGACGAGCCCACCCGAGGCATCGACGTGGGGGCGAAGGCGGAGGTCGCCGCCCTGACTCGGAAGCTGTGCGTCAACGGCATGGCGGTCATCTTCATCAGTTCGGAGCTGGAGGAGGTGGCCCGTGGCTGCGACCGCGTCGTGGTGCTGCGGGACCATCGGCGGGTAGGGGAGCTAAACGGGCCGGAAGTCTGCCTGGCCGCAATCATGCAAACCATTGCGGGGCAGGGATAAAGGAGATTGCATGCTGATTGGGGGCTTCATCATCGCGGTGTTGGCGGGGCTGGTCTTCCTTTGCGGAAAGTCCAGTCATGGCCGCCATTTGCGTTGGCCTCTGACGGCTCTGACGCTGCTGCTGCTCATCAATCTCATCTTCAAGCCTGGCTTCTTCACCGTTGAAATGACCTCGGACGGCTATCTCTACGGCAGCCTCATCGACATTCTGAACCACAGCAGCAAGACGGCGATTCTCGCCATCGGCATGACGTTGGTCATGGCCACCGGCGGCATCGACATCTCCGTCGGCTCCGTCATGGCGATTTCCGGCGCCATGGCCGCCACCGTCATTGTGATGCCGAAGGAGCGCTTCGCCCTGTGGGGCCTGGATCCGGCGGCCGTGGCCTTTGGAGCCGCCGTCCTCTGCGGGCTGCTGGTCGCCGTGGCGGCGGGGGCGTGGAACGGCTTCCTGACCTCCGGCTGCGGCATTCAGCCCATGGTGGCCACCTTGGTGCTCATGGTGGCCGGCCGTGGCATCGCCCAACTCATCACCGACGGCACCATCATCACCTTCGACGATCCGCTGCTCAGCTTCATCGGAAACGGCCATCTGCTGACGCTGCCCTTCACCACATGGATCGCATGGACCCTTTTCGCCATCGTGGCGCTGCTGACCCGAAAGACAGCTCTCGGCCTGTTTGTCGAATCCATCGGAAATAACGAGACCGCAAGCCGTTACGCCGGCATTGAGGCCCGTGGCATCAAATGGCTGACCTACATCATCAACGGATTCTGCGCGGGCGTCGCCGGCCTGATCGTCTCCTCCAACATCAAATGCGCGGACGCCAACCACGCCGGCCTTTATCTGGAGCTGGACGCCATTTTGGCCACCGTCATCGGCGGCACGAGCATGTCCGGCGGCCGCTTCTACCTCTCTGGCTCCATGGCGGGGGCGCTGCTGATTCAGACCGTGGCCACCATGATGTATGCCAACGACGTCAATCCCGCCGTGATCGCGGTGCCCAAGGCGCTGGTGGTCATTGTGGTCTGCCTGCTGCAGTCGGATGTGTTCCGCCAAAAGCTGTCCCGTCGGTTTCACCGCGGGGCGGCGCAGGAGGTGGACGCATGAAACGACTCCGCTTCCCAGTCCGCTACGTTCCCTTCGCCGCCACCGTGGCGGTCTTCCTGCTGGTCTATGCCCTCGGCATCTGCAACTTCCGCAATTTCGGTTCGCTGCGCGTCTTTTTGGGGCTGCTCCATGACAACGCCTATCTGGGGATTGCGGCCATTGGGGCGGAGATGGTCATTTTGTCCGGCGGCATTGACCTGTCCGTCGGCGCGGTCATCGCCTTCACGGGCGTCCTCATTGCCAAGTTGGCCGGATGCGGCGTCAATGCGGGCGCGGCCATGGCACTGGCGCTGGCCGCAGGGACGCTGTTCGGGGCGCTGCAGGGCGTTCTCATCGCCCGCTATCGGCTGCCGCCCTTTCTGGTCACGCTTGGCGGCATGTTCTTCGCGAGAGGCAGCAGCTACATGATCAGCGAAGAGGCCATCGGCATCCTGAACAATCCCGTCATCATGGTCATTGAGGACCGTCTGCAAATTGCCGTCGGAAACCGCGGGCTGACGTTGGAATTCATTGACATGCTGTATCTTGCGCTTCTTGTCATCGCCGTGGTCTTCATGCAGAAGACAACGGCGGGGCGGCGGGTCTACGCCGTTGGAGAGAACGAGCAGGCGGCCACGCTGATGGGGATTCCCGTGGCCCGCACCAAAGTCATGGTCTACACGCTGGCGGGATTCTGCTCCGCCTTGGCGGGCATTGCCTTCACCATCTATCTGAAATCAGGCAACCCGTTGAACTGCATTGGTTTGGAGATGGATGCCATCGCGGCGGCCGTCATCGGCGGCACGTTGCTGACCGGCGGCGTCGGCTACATGATCGGCTCCTTCTTCGGCGTGCTGGTCCTTGGGCTGATTCAGGTTCTCATCATGTTCCAAGGCAACATCAATTCATGGTGGACGCGGATCATCGTCGGCGCTCTTGTGCTTGTGTTCATTTTCATGCAGAATCTCATCACCCAACTGTCCAATCGCAGAAGAATCTAGTTGTATTTCTATAACATATTGATTATCAATTACTTGCAAACAAGAATTGAAAAGGAGTGACCCATGAAGAAACTGTTGACGATCGCATTGGCGGGACTGACCTTGGCCTTGGCGTCCTGCGGAAAGACGGAGAAGGCGGCGGGCAAGATCCGTGTCGGATTCAGCCAGATTGGCGCGGAGTCCGATTGGCGGAAAGCCGCCACGGTCTCCATTCAGGAGGAGGCGAAGAAGCGGGGCATCGACCTCATCTTCTCCGACGCGCAGCAGAAGCAGGAGAACCAGATCAAGGCCATCCGCTCCTTCATCGCGCAGGGCGTGGACGTCATTTCCTTCTCCCCTGTGGTGGCCACGGGCTTTGAGGACGTGCTCAAGGAGGCGAAGGCGGCGGGCATTCCCGTCATCCTGTTCGACCGCAAGGTGACGGTGTCGGATGACAGTCTCTACGCCTGCTACATCGGCTCCGACTGCACGGAGGAAGGCCGCCGCGCCGCCCGCTGGGTGGTGGAGAATGTGGGAGAGAACGCAGGCATCGCGGAGCTGGTGGGCACGGTGGGCTCCGGCCCCGCCATTGAGCGCAAGAAGGGCTTTGAGGAGATCATCAAAGACCATCCGGGCCTGAAGATCATCAAGTCCCAAAGCGGCGATTTCACGCGCAGCCAAGGCAAAGAGGTCATGGAGCAGTTCCTCAAATCCCCTGAACGCGACCAGATCACGGTTCTCTTCGCCCACAACGACGACATGGCCTTGGGAGCCATCCAGGCCATTGAGGAGGCGGGAAAGAAACCCGGCAAGGACATCATCATCGTCTCCTGCGACGGCGTGAAGGAGATGTTCAAGCAGATTCTGGCCGGCAAGGCCAACTGCACGGTGGAATGCAATCCCATGATCGGCGGCCAGCTCTACGACGTGGTGGAGGGCTACATGAGAGGCGAGCCGATTCCGGAGCGCGTGGAGTCGGAGGAAGGCGTTTTCGATTCGAAGAACATCACCCAGGAAGTCATTGACCAGAGAGGATACTGACATGCAGCGCATATTGTTGTCCGCCGCCCTGCTGACCGGACTGGCCCTGAAGGCGGCCTATGAGAAGCCCGCCAATCCGCTGATGACGGAATGGGGGGCCGCCGTAACCCCTGAAAACGCATGGCGGGAATATCCGCGGCCGCATTTGGTTCGCGATAAATGGTTGAATCTAAATGGTTTATGGGAATATGCCATCACCACCCGCGAAGCGGGATGCCCCCAAAAATGGGACGGCGAGATTCTGGTTCCCTTCGCCATTGAGACGCCCCTTTCCGGCGTCAAACGGCTGACGGAGCCCGATGAGCAGCTGTGGTACCGCCGTTCCTTCCAGGCCGCCTTCCAGCCGGAGAGCGAGCGGCTGCTGCTCCATTTCGGCGCGGTGGATTTCCGCGCGCAGGTCTTCGTCAACGGCATCGAAGTGACGGATGTCCCCCACGAAAGCGGCAATCTGCCGTTTACGGTGGACATCACGGAGGCGGCCCGTCCAGGGGACAATGAGCTGGTGGTCTCCGTGTGGGATCCCACAGGCAACGGCTATCAATCCATTGGCAAGCAGTCGCTGAAGCCCGAGGGCTGCTTCTACACCCGCTCCAGCGGAATTTGGCAAACCGTTTGGCTGGAAACAGTTCCGTCAACATACATCGCAGGCTACCGCGTCGTGACGGACATTGACCGCCAGACCGTCGCCGTCACGCTGCTGCCCGCCGGCGACCTGATGAAGGCGAAGGCGGAAGTGACCGTGCTGAAGGACGGCAAGAAGGTCGCCTCCGCCAAAGTGACCGCATGGGACAAGCCCGTGGTCCTTCCCGTTCCTAAGGCGCGGCTGTGGTCTCCCGAAACCCCTGAACTCTATGACCTTACGTTGACCCTCAAAGGGCAGAACAGCGCCCAGGACGTGGCCAAAGGCTATTTCGGCATGCGCAAAATCGAATGGCGCAAGGACGAGAAGGGGGTTCCCCGCTTCTATCTGAATAATCGGAAAACCTTCATGTACGGGACCTTAGACCAAGGATGGTGGCCAGACGGCTTCTTGACGCCGCCCTCCGACGACGCCATGCGGTTCGACATCCAGTTCCTCAAGGACTGTGGCTTCAACATGATGCGCAAGCACATCAAGATCGAGCCCCTGCGCTACTACTATCTTTGCGACACCATGGGAATCCTGCTGTGGCAGGACATGCCCTCCGGCTTCGGCGATGTGGAGAACCGCTATCAGCTTTATCGGCAAGAACTTAAAGAGATGCTTGATTTGCTGCAGACCTTCCCCTCCATCGTCATGTGGGTGCCCTACAACGAAGGATGGGGGCAGCCCCAGGCCCCCAAGACCAACCAAGTTCAGACTTGGGTCAAACAATATGACCCCACCCGGCTGGTCAATGGCCCCTCCGGCTGGAACGACTATGGCGTCGGCGACACGCGGGACAAGCACAATTATCCTGAGCCCCAGATGTTTCCCGTCATGGAAAACCGCGTCAGCGTCCTTGGGGAGTTCGGGGGCATCGGCTTCATGGTGAAGGGCCATTTGTGGCAGGCCCGGTCATGGGGCTATGTGACGGACGCCAATGTGGAGGAGTATTTCAGCCGCTATGAGAGCCAGGTCCGCTCGCTGGCGCGGATGGCGTTCATGGGACTGGCCGCCGCCGTCTATACCCAGACCACCGATGTGGAAGGGGAGACCAACGGGCTGCTGACCTATGACCGCAAAGTGGCCAAATGCCCGGCGGAAAAATTTGCCGCTGTTCATCAGCAAGTCTATGAGGCGGCGAAAGTTACACGTCTCCCTGTGCCCACCGTCATATTGCCCACGGGACAGCAGGGCGGGGCCACGTGGCGGTATGTGGTGAATGCGCCGACGACGGAGAATTGGATGGCCCCTGATTTCGATGACACCGCATGGAAAGAGGGGCAAGCCGGCTTCGGCAATGCCGTCATCGCCGATGACAACTCCCATGTCCAGATCCGCACCCCGTGGGAAGGCAAGGACATCTGGCTTCGGCGGACGTTCACCGTCGCCGAGACGGCCTTCGAGGACCTGCAGCTGAACATCTTCCACGATGAAGGCGCAGAGGTCTATCTCAATGGCGTGAAAATCGCTTCGCTGCGTGGCTATCTTACGTCATATGAAGCTGTTATGGCGGATATTGGCGCCGTGAAAGCCCTAAAGCCCGGCCTCAACACGCTGGCCGTGCATGTGCACAACAAAAAAGGCGGTGCCTACATCGACTTGGGCCTCTCTGGCGTGAACTACAAATGAATTAGGAATGAGGAATTAGGAATTAGGAATTAGGAATGTTGAATTGGAAATAGAAATTAGGAATTTGTCGTGAAATATGCCACATTTGGGTAGAATATGATTTTTCGAGACGACATTGCAGGTTGCGTGTCAGCCCCGAAAGGGCGGCGGGACGCGGGACGTGAGACGCGAGACGTGAGACGTGTCCATCGGAAGGGAAGGGAATTGCCGTTCAAGTTCTCTTCTCTTCCTGATTTTTCCACCCCAAACTCTATACCATATTCTATATATACCATATATTATATATATGTACACGATGTATGCTCCATCCCATCATCCATCCAGATTCCTATCCATAAAGCAATATTCCTAATTCTTCACGACAAATTCCTAATTTCTAATTCCTAATTTCTAATTCTTCACGACAAATTCCTAATTCCTAATTTCTAATTCCTGAATTCATGTTTTCTTTTCGTTCCATCTTCTGCATCTTATTGATGGGCAGTCTGTTGCTTCCCTTTGGACAGACTGCCGCGGGGGAGTATTGGCCGCCGCAGCCATGGCTTTTGGAGAACCTGACCCGTTCCGTCAACTTCCATTTGGCCGCCTACAATCCAAAGGACAGCCTCTTCTTCAAGGACCCCTGCGGGACCCGCAATGCGCAGGCCATGTACATCCTTGCCACGGCGTGGGCATTGAATCTTCCCGACAACCCCTATTACCACGATGACAGCCTGCTGGAGATCATATCGCGGGCGGGGGAGGCGTTGGCGGCCCTGCAGAATGACAAAGGGGGGCTGCCGATCATCACCGCCTCCGGAAAGAAGCTCTACCGCTTCCCGCCGGAGACCTATAGCCAATGGATTCGCGCTTACTGGTTGGTGGAGAAGCACATGGACTTTGTCAGCCATCAGCATTGGAAGCAGAGTCTGGAGTTGGCCTTTGAGTTTTTTCACCACCAATGCCGCGAGGGCGCCCTTCCCGATGTGGCCCATGCGGCCATGGCGTTGCTGTTTGCCGGCAGGGTGCTGCCGAATCCGTTGTGGGCGACGACGGCCAAAAGCTGTCTTGCGGGCATCGTGGCGAAGCAGACCCAAGACGGCTTCTGGCCCCTGAAGGACGGGCCGTCGCTGGCCAACGACATGGTCTGCATGGAGGCCTTGGGCATCGTCCAGTCCTTCCTTCACGAAGACTCCATCAACGATGCCCTGCGCCTGGGCGCCATGTTCCATAGCCGCTGGCTGTGGGAGGACGGCTCCATGGCCTCCGCCATCGATGACCAGAATCCCTATTCGCCCAAGCGAAATTTGGGCAATGTGGGCTTCACATGGAGCGAGGAGGGGCGCGCGTTTCTGCAGCGCCAGCTCTTTGACAGCGGCGAAGAGCGTCCCATGGTGTCCGGCGTGTATGCGGCCACCATGCTGCTGTTTGGCTCGGGGCTGCCGCCATCGGAGCCGCTGGAATTGCCGTCCGTCTACCGCACGCGGGACCATCAGGCGATGATGGTGCGGATGTCTCCATGGGCGGCCTGCCTGTCCGCCTACACCCGCAAACCCGGCAATCAGCCATGGCTTCTGGACCGTCAGAACATGATGGACATCTATCACCATGCGTTGGGGCTGGTCATCGGCGGTGGCAACGCCAAACTGCAGCCCTATTGGTCCACCTTCACGTTGGGGGATCCCGCCCTTTTGGTGGATTCGGCGAAGAAGCGGCCCATGCTGTTCGACCCGCCGGTGGATTTGGATTGGGTGCCCACCGCCGCGGGCCTTGGGACGGAGGACCTTCCTCCAAGCATGTCCCTGTTCTACCGCGGCAATTCATGCAACGTCAGTCTGGAGCCGGGGGCGGATGGCGCGTTGAACGTGGTCTACATGTTGGTGAACGTGGAGGACTCCCGCGAAATGAAGGTCCATGTCCCTCTGCTGCGGCGGCCTGGCGGCCTGAAAATCGGCTCCATGCGGGAGACCTTCTTGGCGGACGCCCCTTGGCGGCATGTCTGCGCCGCGCCCTCCACCTTGACATGGGGCGGCCTGCGTCTGCAGGTTCCCGCCAATGCGGTGCTCCACTGGCCCGTCTATGACAAGGAGGGGGCTCAAAGCCACGATTTCCTGCAGGCGCGGCTGGTCATCGACCTGCCAATTTCCGCAAAGCAGCGCACCCAACGGCTGACCATGGACGCCGTGCCGCCCGTGCCGCCAACCGCCATCTGCCACGAGGCGACTACCCTGCAGGCCCATTCCTCCAGCGGGACGCCCTTTGAGAGCAATGCCGCCCTGCAGGCGCTGATTCTGCAGTTCAAGGAGACTGGGGAGTCCGTGACCTGCATGTTGCCTGTGGAGACGGAAGGGGACTATGAATTGTACGGTAACTTCCTGTTGGGACGGGACTACGGCACCGTCACCGTCTATCATGAGAGCACCCCCTGCGGTCCCTCCATCCCCTGTTTTGCTCCCAGACCGGGCACCACGGGGCCCCTGTTTCTCGAAACTTTGCATCTGAAGCCGGGCAAGGCCATCCTCCGCATTTCCCTCACCGCAAAGAACTCCCGCGGCCGAAACAGTTTGGCGGCCATTCGCCATTTTTATCTGAATCCGTTGACGACGGAGCGGAAGTGATGTCCAACGAGAGGGTTAGGGAAGATGGGGACCCCATGGCTCTTCGTGGCATGGCGCGAATTGCGTTGTGGAATTTGCGAATTCCCGCCGTGGCATTTGAATTGTCATCAATCGGCATTATGGTGTGTGTGGTGTCAGGCGTCCGTCTGGCCGTTTTTGAACAGAACCTTTTGATCACGGAGTGAATGATTTATGCAAGTTGCTGTCAGTCAATTGGTTGCCCCCGATTCTTGGTCTGTCTCCCAATTTCTGCAGGAAGCCAAAGCCACCGGCTATGAAGGGGTGGAGCTGTCGGTGCGTGCGGCGGACAACGCTGCCTTCAACTATAACAGCACTGACGCGGAGCTGGCCGCGTGGAAGGCGGAGGCGACCGCTTTGGGACTGGACATCGGCTCCATCACCATCGCCAACAAAGTCGGCTCTCTAGTGGTGGACGGCGCGGCGGCTGACAGCGCCATTGCCGAGACGGCATGGGCGTTGGAATGCGCGGCGAAATTGGGGGCGACGGCTGCCCTTCACACGTTGGGGGGACTTTCTCCGGACCTCTATTATGAAGACGCCTACAACAATGCCGTGCGCAATCTGAAGGCGTTGGCGCCGGTGGCGGAGAAGTGCCATGTGACGTTGGCCATTGAGTTTGTGTGGTCGGGCTTTCTGTTCAGCCCGTTGGAGATGCGGCAGCTGATCGATACCGTGGGCAGCTCCGAAGTGGGCTTCTATTTCGACCCGGGGAACATGGCCGTCTTTCAGGCTCCGCAGCATTGGGTTCGCGCCTTGGGCAAGCGGGTTCGCCGCGTCCATATGAAGGACTGGAAGGGCGGTCCCCTCAACGGAACCTGGACGCCGCTGCTGGCCGGCACCCTCAATTTCCCTGTCATCATGAAGGAGCTCAAGGCCGCCGGCTATCAGGGGCCGCTGGTCAGCGAAGTGCCGGACAGTTTGGCCTCCTGGAAGGACACCGCGGCGGCGATTCGTCAGATCGCATCGATGTAACTCATTGATAATAAATAACTTATACAATATATAACAATGGCGCGAAATTCAGGGCAACGACGGCGGGAGTCCCTTCTGCAGGCCACATGGGCATGGCTGATGGACACATGGCAGCCCACAGGCGTCGGCCGTGACGTGAACATCCGTCAGGCCCGCTGCAAGGCGGACCTGGCCGCCCTCCGCATGGCGTCGCCCCGTCGGCTGGATTTGACGTCTGAAAAGCCCCTGCCGCTTCCCGCCATGCACAGCGTTCTGGTCCTCTGCTCCATCACCCAACGGGATTGTTGGGCGGATTGCGCCGCCCGTGACGACATTCTGCAGGAGCTTCAGCGGAAGCGGGCGGAGCAGGAGCTTGCGGAGATGGAGATACGCAAGAACGAACCCGAACTGCGGGAGGGCGACATGCTGTTCGCCGACATGGCCACATGGAACTATGCCGCCTCCTCCAACGATGCGTATCAGCGGCTGCGCCGTCGGATTCATGAACTGGAGGTCCTGCTGTACAGGGGGACGCGCATTGAGCGGCTGGGGCTCGCCAAGGCGACCAACAGCCTCTATCTTGCCGTCCCAGAAGGAATGGTGAATCCCTCCGAACTTCCACAGGAATGGGGGCTTCTATGGCAAACGGGCCGGGGGATCACCGTCGTCAAAGAGACCGTCAAACGAAAATGCACTCCCGCCGCCCATTGGCAGCTGCTGGAAAGCATTTTCGCCAGCGGCATGAAAAAAATGGAGTCCGTATAAATGAAAAGTATTACCATGATTGGTTTCGCCATGGCTTTTGCGGCGGTGACGGTTTCCGGCGACACGCTCACGCTCGCCAGCGGCGGAAAAAGCGCCTATACGATCCTCTATAATATGGATAAGGGGGATGGCATCACCAACGCCGCCGTCAAGGACCTGAGCGACCATCTGCGGCAAATGACGGGGGCGGAGTTTCCGCTTGGCGAAGCGCCGGAAGGTGGCGCTCGCATCATCGTGGGGCAGCGGGCCCCGGGGGACGACGGTCCGTTCAACGGCGTCCGCGAACGCCGCATAAAAAGCGTCGGGAAAGACATTTACATCTATGGTGACGGTCAATTCGGCACCATCGGCGCCATCTATGACTTTTTGGAGAAGTTCTGCGGCTGCCGTTGGTTTGGCCCATGGGACGGCGACACCTTCATCCCCAAAAAGGCCACGTTGGAGCTGGAGTCCATGGATTACCGCCACGCGCCCAGCTTCTACAGTCTGGAGTTGGGCGGCGCCTGGCCGGCTGCCCGCAAAATTGAGGGAATCAAGAACTATCTGCGCCGCAACCGTTGCTTCCTCATGCCAAGCTACACTGGCGCAAGTTCTTTTGACGGATGGAAATACATCGGTCCCACCACCCACGGACTCGCCGCCTTCTTCCCGCCGGGGGGCCGCCATAAGCCGGGCACCTTCGAAGGGCAATGGGCGGGGCCTCATCTCGCGTTGGCCGACAAGGCGTATTTCAAGGACCACCCCGAATATTTCACGCTGAACAAGGACGGCAAGCGGGTTCCGGACCGCCAGCTCTGCTTCAGCAATCCGGACGTGCGCCGCATACTCACGGAAAACATCGAGATTGTCATCCAGTATGAAAAGTACAAAGTGGACGACTATGCCATCTTGGACCTCAGCTTCAACGACCGCTCTGGCGGCTTCTGCGAATGCCCTAATTGCAAAGCGTTGGAGCAGAAATACAAAAGCCCTGGCGGCGCCTACTACGACTATCTCATCGAGCTGGGCAACGCCTTCCTTCCGAAATATCCGAATCTCTTCATCCGCATGATCGCCTATCAGACGGACATGACGGGAATCCCTCCGGAAGAAGGCTTCAAATTCCCCAAAAACATCAGCGTCATCGTCGCCCCGCTTTGCCAAGATTTCTCTAAACCCTTAACTCACAGCTACAACCGCTCTTTCCGAGAGGAGTTCGAGGCATGGGGCCGCATCGCCGGCACCATGTGGTGGTGGAGCTATCCCATCCTCTATCCCCATGGCATCTGTGCCTATGCGCTCTTCCCCGGCGTTTACCGCAACGCCGAAAACATCAAGTTCGCCTATGCCATCGGCACCCGCTACATCATCAGCGAAATGGGCGGCAGCCTGCTTCACAACTGCGCCTTCAAGAAGCTCAACGACTATCTGCAAGTCCGTCTCGCCGATAACGTTAGCGACAATGTGGACCGCATCGTCCGCGAATACTGCGACCATGTCTACGGTCCCGCCGCCGAGCAGATGGTCGCCTATCTGCGGGAGACCCATGAGGCCAGCGTTCGGGATCCCAATTATTTCGTCTATTACGATGACCCCCGTGCCATGAGGCTCTTGCACTCCCCCGCCAACCTGGTCCGCTGGCAACGGGACTTCGACCGCATGGCGGAGAGCATCGGCGACGACGCCTACCGCCAGCTTCAGCTGGCGCGGGCGCGCATCAACCTGGACGTGCTGACCCTGCTCTCATGGGATGACATCAAGGCGGCGGAGCCCGAATTCGCGACCACGGACATGCTCAACATCGTCGGCAAACGCTACATCGACGAAGTCAAGGCGGACAACGACGACACCTATGGGGCGCTCAACGGCTACGGCAGGGGCTGGTCACTGCAGTGTTTCCTCGCCTCCGGAGAAACCGCCTACCGCTCTCTGCTCAACGGTTCATCAAAGGAGATTCCCGCCGAACTGGTGGAGAAATACGGCAAGGAGAACGTCTATCCCATCCGTCTCGATGGCCGTACTGGCGTTCCCGCCCGCACGAATGAACCCGATGCCGCCAACGGAATCGCCGCCGAAGTCAAATTGGGCAATGACGGCTTGGTTCACATGCCCTGCATCATGGTCAAACAGGAGGACGGAAGCTTCGCCAACGGATCGCCAAGCTTTGTTCCATTCAGCAATAATCCATTCTTAATCAGCAACTTAGAGAAATATAAGGCGGTGGAGGGCTATCATCCCTATCTCATGGGCCGAACCGTTTTCACGGCGGCGGAGACCGTGGTCATCACTGGCGTCAACTGCAAAGTCCAATTCTACATCGGCAGGGTATTCGACTCCAACCATCCCGAACAGGAATACGATGTCTATTGCTCGCTGAAGTACCTTGAGGAGGATCGTGTCCTGATTGACCAGATGTTTGTCTGTAAGCCACGCTGAGGGAACAAATTAGAAAAGCAACGATTCGGAACTCCGATGGCCGAAAAAGCGGTTGCCATGGCGGCAATTCAGCCCCGTTGGGGCTGTTAGTCATGGAGGAAATGCGACTCCTCTGATTCCACAGCCCCAACGGGGCTGAATTACATGCCATGAAACTTGCTTCAATGATAGGTTCCGAATCGTTGCTTGTATATTTGATATTTGTCTATTTTGTTCATGATAAGGATGTTATAGATTGATTTTGAGGAATATGATGAGACATTTGTTGCTAGTCGGACTTTCGATGGGGGCCATGCTGCATGCCGCCTCCTTTTCGTTGGTGCAGGAGGGGAAGCCGGCTTCCGCCATTGTGGTGAACCGCTGGAGCGACCAGATGGAGGCGTTGGCGGCCGTGCAGCTGCGGGACTATGTGCTGCGGATGACGGGGGCCGAGCTGCCGATTCTGACCATGGCCTATGATCATCAGTTTCTGGCCACATGGAAGCCCGGGGATACTCTGCCGGAAGTGGCTCCGTATGGGGAACTTAGACCCATATTTGTGACATGGGACACGGCGTTGGCCGAAGAAGAATACCGTCTCACGGTCATGTCAGAGTGCATCCGCATTCGTGGCGGCAGCGCCTATGGATTGCTTTACGGGGTGGATGAACTGTTGGAGCGGTTGGGCGTCTGTCTGGCTCGGCCGGAGCGGCTGTGGTGGAATCTGCCCCATGTCCAGACGCTGGCCTTGCCGACATGCGAGGTGACGTCCAAGCCCTTTTTCCGCATTCGCGGGGTGCATCATCATCAATCGGACCATTCGCTTTTCGCATGGATGGGCTTCAATCGGCTGAATTACCATCTCCAAAACCCTCCTGGATGGTATGATACGGGCATGATGGCCTATGACGGGGTTCGTCCTTTCTTCATTTCCCACAGCTGGCACTTCTGGGTGCCCCGCAAGGTTCTCCATGACCATTTGGACTGGAATCCTGTCATCAACGGAGAGCGCAAAGCCATTGAGGCGGAAGGGGATGAGGACCTGATTCACTATCAGTTGTGCATTTCCAATCCTGAACTGCGCAAGTATTTCATTGATAGGGTGTTAGAGTATTTGAAGAACAATCCGCAGATGCCCATCGTCCCGCTGGAGACCAATGATGGCCATGGCTACTGCGAATGCGAGGCTTGCCGCGCCTATGGCGCCACGGCGTCCGACCAGTTCTTCCGCTTTGTGGCGGAAGCGGCCACGGAGATTCAAAAGCATTTTCCAAAAGTCACGGTGCTTTGCCTGAGCTATCCGCCCCATGATGAGATGCCAAATGTGGAACTGCCGTCCAATGTGGGAGTTGGCGTGGTCAACAATGGCCGCAACTATGCCCGCCCGCTGACGGACCCCGGCAATCAGCGCTACTATGACATTTTGGTGAAGTGGGCAACGGCGCTGCCTGGCCGCGTTTACATCTATGAGCTGTGGGCGAAGGAGATGTTCGAAGGCTATCCCCATCCCTTTGCCGCCGTCTATGCGGAGGACATCAAGCTCTATCAAAAGCTCCAGCTGGCGGGGCTTTGCCCTGAAGGGCTTCATCCATCTCCCTTCCAGGAGTATTTGCGCGGCAAATTGGCGTGGAATCCGGAGCTGGATTGGAAGAAAATCCTTAAGGAGTTCTGCGACAAGATGTTCGGAAAGGCGGCATCTGCCATGGAACAGTATTATGTCCTGTTGGAGAACCGCATGGTGGAGTATGGCCAGAATCTAAAGGACCTGACCGCCCTTTCGGAGTATGTCCGTCCCATCGACGCCGCGGCCATGAAATTGCTGGAGCAGGCCGCCGCACAGGCGGAACCTGGCCTCGCCGTCAGTCGCGTGGCTGCTGAACGGGAGGAGTTCATGAAGCTGCATCGGACGATGGAGCAGTGGATGCCCTGCAAGGCGGACGTGGTCACCGATGCCATGCGGGCAGCGAATCTGCTGCCCAACGGCGATTTCGAGCAGGAGTGGAAGGATGTCAGCCACGATACGCGATGGGGGGAGTACAAATTCGAGATTGTGGACGGCCAGGCCTACCATGGGAGGAAATGCGGCTGCACCACGGTCATCACTCAGGGATGGGCGCGCTTTATCCTCAACGCAAAAGGGTTAGACACTTCGAAGAAATATGCCCTCTACTGCGCCGTCAAGTGTCTGGATGGCGCGGAGGCCGGCAACTTCTGGTTCATTCCAGGCGGCATGCCTGCCCAGCTCTACACCTTGGGGAACACCCATGGAGAATGGTATCGCGCCGTCTTCCGCAACATCGAAATCAAGGAGGACGGTTTCACCGTCCTGCCGACGGTCCATGCCGTTCCCTCCAAAGGCCGCATCCTTTGGGATGACATCCTCCTCCTGCCAGAGGCAGATTAGGTTGTTTGCAATTCGCAGAAGGCGTGGCATGCTGAAAATGAAGAGCCGCCAAGGCGGCGGCAGGATAATAGCCGTGGGTAAGCGCAACGCCGTAGGCGCAAGCGTAACCCACGGATCACGAAAAAGTTAGAGTTTTAGAACCGCGAAGCGGTGATAGGAGCCTGACGTGGGTGAAGCAAAGCGTAACCCACGAATAGGCAGAAGTTTGACGTGAGACGCGAGACGTGAGACGAGAACCACAGGACGAGGGACGGGAGACGGGGGACGGGGGACGGGAGACGGGAGCACGCTTCACTCTTTGTCGTTGTAGATCAAAAAGAGCCGCTATAGCGGCTCTTCTTTTTCAGCCAGCAAGATGATTTGCATGGAAGGAAAATCCAACTGTTGTTTTTAGGGTTACATCTTTGCGGCATCCATCTGTTCCAGAAGGCGTTGGCGGCGTTTGCATCGCTGACGAATGTTGGCGCAGCAGACGGCAAACTCCGCTTCGTTGTCGGCCATTTTCAGATATCGACGATAGACCATGAGCAGCTCGATGACATGCGAGTTGGCGTTCTTGCCAGTTTTATGTAATGCGCTTTCTATTAGGGAATTAATGGCGGATGCCGCCGCTTTCGGGGACTTCTTTGACCGCCATTCCGCCAGTTTCAGCCAGCAGTCATCGGACAAATATGCGCCTTGGGCCAGTTTCCATGCGGCCTGCTGGTCTCCGTGGGTGAACAGAACCTCCACGCGACGTTGCCGAATGTCGTCGATGTAGGGGCGGCCGAACGCATCGTGACGATGCAAATATTCCTTGCGGTCCAAAGCGGCCAGAAAGTCTAAGACCTTCTGGTAGACGAACTTCCAGCAATTCGCTTGGCGGGAGATGGCCTCCAGATTGGCCAGCGGGGCCTCATTCATGTAATCGTCGGTGAATTCCTCCCAGACCACATTGAGCGCTTCCTCATGGCGGCCTGCCATCAGAAGCTCTTCGGCCAGCAATTTGGTTATCTCCCAGTCATCATTGAACGTCTCATGCGCCCTTATGAGCAGGGGAAGGATCTTCTCCTGCATTCCATGGCACCGATATTCCGCTGCCAACTCTATCACATCGGACTCTGTACATACCTTCTTCTCAAGGACTTCCAACTTCAGTTCGGAATCTTTCCGTTCAATTGCCCAATCCAGCAAGTGCTTTTCAATATAACGACGCTCTCTATCGTAATCAAACGACCCCAGTTCATAAGGCGGATAGCCACGCAATTTCTCCAATGCGGCAACCGCCCATCTCGCTCTGACTTCAGCAGGAAGCTCCTTCAGAATGACGGAAAGATGGTCACAGGAGACTTGGCTCTTGTTTTCCCATGCCGTGAAAACATTGAGAACCACATTGTTGGATTTGACTTTCGCATGGACGGCATCCAAAAAGGAGTTGCCCAAACCGATGATGAAATCATGAACGACATCCATTTGGGCGTTGAAGTTGTCAATAAAGCAGTCGAGAGCGTAGACGGTGGCATTCCAGAGCAGCTTAAACTCCTCCTGATCAGCAAGTTGCTGCAGCACATCCAGGAACTCAACCCCCTGGTCCGTGAATTTGATGTAGTCGTTGATTTCCGCTTCTTCTCCAAATTCATCGTCACACTCCTCCAGATTCAGGGACATGAGAAGCAGCTTGTCCACCATGCGTTTGAGTTCGCGCAATTTGACGCCGCCAGCCGGCGGATTCGCCTTTGGGGGCCGCGCCATGCCATTGGCGGAAGGGGACAAAATGGACTTCCGCAGCGTGTGATTCTGTTGGTCCAGATAGGCTAAACCCAAAGCGACCAGATGCTTACAGAACACGCCCTCAAGTCCGTCCGGACAGTCGCATTCGCCATCCAGAAAGTTTGTGTCATTGATGAGGCGCGCATAATAGACTTGAGGACCGTAGACCTCGCCAGTCAGCTCTTCGCCATCGCTGTGCAGCTGATGCACGGCGCCGCTCTGAAAAACGGCTTCTCCCCAATGGAAGGTGCGGTTTCCCGCCATTATACGCAGTTCGTTGACGGTCACGACGTCATCGATTGGGGTTTTCGTATGGGCTTTTGAGTTTGGGCGAGGCATAAGCTATGTGGAAAAACTGTGTTTTGTGAATGTGTTGCCTTCCATTGCGGACCATGAAGAGGCTCACTTTTTGAATAGTTGTGTAAAATCTTCTAGTGCAATGACTTGCAAACGTGAGTCGTTTTTGGCTTCGGCAATGGAGGCGGGAAGGACAAAGCCCCAGTCCGCCAGATAGAGGCGGACGGACTCCAGAGCGGGGAGCTTCTCCATGCGGCGGAGGGTCTCCAGACGGTCCTCCACGAAATGGATGATGGCTTTGGTGTTTTCGCGAAGCGCCTGCAGGATGTTCTCCTTTGGGGCGTGTTTGTCCAGTCCCCAAAGGCGGTTTTGGGGGAATTGGATGCCGCAGCCGGAGAGAAGCGCCTGCACGAACCGTTCCTGTTTTGTGGTGAGAATATGAATTTGAAGACCTGCGTCGAGAGCGGTTTTGAGCGCATCGATGACGCCGGGGTAGAAGGTGTGCATGGCCAGCCATTCCTCCAGATTGTCGTTGATCCACTTGTCTCTGGCGCTGCCGAAACGGCGCACCAGCTCCTCCTTCTCCAGTTTGTGCTTTGCCATGCATTGTTGGATCTGCTCCGAGAAGGAAGACGCAAATTCCTGCACATCAACGCCATCCATCAAAATCCGCAGCATCAGGATGGCCTGATAGCCCGTCTCCAGACAGGGACGAAGGGCGCAGAACCGCTCAAGCAGCTCCTGCGGCGGAAGAGGGGAGGGGAAGTCCTGGGGCCAGAGGGTGGCGGCCGCCTTCCAGCCGCTACAGCCGGTTTCGGCGGCGCTGTTGCAGATGACGCCGTCGAAGTCCAAGGCGAAGAGGGTGTCGGCGGGGCCGTTGAGATAGGGCAGGGCGGCGGCGTCGGCGCAGAAGGCCAACGCCTGTTCAGCGGCCAATGAACGTGCCTGTTTGTGGTTTTTGCCCGTGGCGGAGGACACATAATGGCCGTTGATGAAGGCTCCGATGGTGAACAGCGGCGCATGGACGGGGCCCGTGTGGCTGATGAGATGATAGAGGGGCTTGCATTGGAAGGTGCTTTGGGTGAATTCCTGCAACTGACCGATGGGATTGCATTCCTCCTGTTGTGCAAGCCGTTCCTCCGCACCGGATTCGGCAAGAATGTCCAGACAGATCCGGCGGGCCTCCTCCATGCCGCCATCCAAATAGACGGCGGCGAGAAACGCCTCGAAGATGTCCCCGAGAACCGATTTGCGCTGACGTCCCCCGCCGTCGATTTCGCTGTGCCCCAACCGCAGGGCCTGATTCAGGCCCAATTCGATGGCGTAGGCGGCGGTGGCGGTCTCATTGGTCAGGGAGGAGCGCATTTTGGTGAGGGCGCCTTCCTGCCGGTCGGGGTAGTGCTTGTAGAGATAGTCGGAGACGATGATCTGAAGAACGGCGTCCCCGAGGAACTCCAGCCGTTGGTAATGCTCTGGCGGCGGCGTGTGCTCAGCGGTGTAGGAGGGATGGGTCAGCGCCGTCAAAAGCAGATTGATGTCGTTGAAGACATGGCCGGTTCGCGCCTGAATTTGTTCCAGGTTGCTGATTTCTTCGGATGGGGATGAATTGTATTTTTTCATAATGGTAATATCTTAAATAGTTTGTTCACTGTTGAATGACATCTTTGTTGTTTAGTCACCCATAGGAAGGAGTTTTCTTTATGTACGAGGCAGCTGATCTGCGCAAGGGACTGAAAGTTGAAATTGATGGCGAACCCTATCTTATTACCGATTTCGATTTTTGCAAGCCGGGAAAGGGCCAAGCCCTGTATCGTTGCAAATTAAAAAGCATGATTTCGGGCGGCACCATGGATCGCACGTTCCGTTCCGTGGACAAGATCGAGAAGCCCAATCTGGAGGAGAAGGACCTGGTCTACTCCTACGACGAAGGCGACACCTACATCTTCAACGACCCGGAGACCTATGACGAAGTGCGGATTCCCGCCAGCGTCCTCGGCAACCAGAAGTACTTTTTGGATGACAACATGGAGTGCTCCGTGCTGTTCTTCCGCGAGCGTCCCATTGAAATCACGCTGCCCTTCTTCGTGGAGAAGCGGATTGCGGAGACCGAGCCCGGCGCCCGCGGCGACACGGCGACCAACGTGACCAAGCCCGCGAAGATCGACAACGGCTATGAGATTCAGGTGCCGCTGTTTGTCAACGAAGGGGACATCGTCCGCATCGACACCCGCAACGGACAGTATGCAGACCGTGTCTCAAAGGCTTGATTATCAATAGGTTATGAATCATGCGGGGGCTGGGTGCGACTGGGTTCCCGCAGAGGTTCCCTTGGCGGGACCGCCAGGTGTTTTTTGCGGTTTTTGGCGTCAAGAGGGACGAGGGTGGTTGAAAATCCGAAAAAGCGGATTATGTTATATGCAAATCATTTAAGCCAGCGTCGGGATTCAGCCTGGCGGGGGCTGCGGAAATTGACAGCCATCAACTGCATGGAGATTGATTTGTTCCCGAGTTGAGGTGACTTGACCGGACAACATGATGAATTCACATTTGCTCTCCGCCCGGATCTTCCCCCTTCCCTCCTCCCTCTCTTCCCAATCCGGGCGGGGAGCATCCTCTTAACAGATTTGCCTCTCTGCCGCCCGGAAATTCCCCTCCCTCCTCCCTCTCTTCCCATTCCGGATGTGCATGAGAGGCAATTCTTTATCCAGTTCAGCCCAAATGTCCCAAAGGGCCGCTGTGAGATTCGGAACGTGACATGGAGAAGACAATGCGAACGGATGTGGTGGTGATCATTCCCTGCTACAACGAAGACGAGCGGCTTCGTTGCACGGTGGAGTCTGTGGTCGCCGCCGGCTATTCCGTCATTGTCGTGGACGACGGATCGGAGCGGGAGGCGTGGGCGCACGTGAAGACGCTTCCTGTGCATTACCTTCGCCATTGCATCAACTTAGGACAAGGGGCGGCGCTTCAGACTGGCATGGAATACGCCCGCCGCCTTGACGTGGCATACGCCGTGCATTTCGACGCGGACGGACAGCATGACGTGGCGGACATCTCCCGCTTCGTCGCCGCTCTGGAGCAGGGGCAGGCGGATGTGGTCATTGGCTCCCGCTTCCTGCGGCCGGAGGACATTCGACAGATTCCCTTCGGCAAACGGATTCTCTTGCGTATTGCACGTATTGTCAATGGGTTATGCACAGGATGCTGGCTCAGTGACGCCCACAACGGCTTCCGCGCCTTGAACCGCCGGGCCCTTGAGCGCATCTGCCTGACAGAGAACCGGATGGCCCATGCCACGGAGATTCTTTCCCAAATCAAGTCCGCCGGTCTTGTGCTGAAGGAGCTTCCCACCCAGGTCCGCTACACGGCGCAGAGCATCCGCAAAGGGCAGAAGTGGTACAATTCCCTGAACATCCTTGTGGAACTGATCTTGAACAAACTGATGTAGGCCATGTCCATTCATCCCATCCAACTCATTCTTCTGGGCGGAATCGCCATTTCCCTAGTCCTTGCGGTCAAGGTGCTTCGCCACCAGCTGATGGGGCGGCTCTTCTTCCTCGCCCAGTTTCTGGTGGGCGCCTTTTTCGTGTTGGTGCCGGAGCAGACCGAATTCATGGCCAAATGGGTGGGCGTCGGCCGCGGCGCGGATCTGATGTTCTATCTGTTCATCGTCTTCACCTACATGAGCGGATTCTGCGTCTTGGCCAAATTTCGGACCTTGGAGCGGACTCAGACCCGCCTCGTCCGTGAAATGGCCCTTGGCAATGTCCGTTTCGGGGGCGAAAAGCCATGACACGGCCCCGGTTGAGCATTCTCACCATCTGCTGGAACTCCGTCGGCACCATTGAACGCTGCGTCCGTTCCGTCCTCCGCAATCATGTCCTCCCGTGGGAGTATCTTTTTGTGGACGGCGGTTCCACGGACGGGACGCTGGAGAAGCTGGCGGAGCTTGGCCAGGAGCTGGAGGCCGCCGGCGTCCGCTTTCGGCTCCTGCCGCAGCAGCGACGGGAAGGCGAAGCGGGCATTCCCTCCGCGTGGAATCAAGGTTTGGCGGCGGCGGAAGGGGAGTGGATCGCGCTGTTGAACAGCGATGACTGGTACGAAACGGACGCCATTGAGCGGGTGACGGACTGCATGGCACCGTCCGTGGAGCTGATTTCGGCCCCTGTGCGGTTGATTTCGCCGCAGGGTCAGGAGACGGGAATCCTCTTTCCGCGGCGGCTGTGGCTTTTGGAGTTTCTCATGCCGCTGCCCCATCCGGGCTGTTTTGTCAGTCGGCGGCTCTATGACCGAATCGGGCTCTACGACACTCGCTACAAGCTGTCTGCGGACTATGATTTCATCTGGCGCTGCCGCAAAGGCCATGTGGTGGTGACCCGCCTTTCGACGCCTTGCGTCTGCATGGAGACGGGGGGCGCGGCCAACCGCCAGCGGGCTTTGGCGCGGAACGAGACCTTGACCATCGCGAGGCGACACAGCGCCTTCCCCCTTCTCGCATGGGGGGCGTGGGGGCTGCGCCGCATGACCGGACGATGAAAGGATGACCACGACCCCGTTGCCACGGCATTTCCCATGCCTCATGTGAAGGGAAAAAGCCTATACAATATATTATATTATAGACACGTATTATATATGGATATACGGAGGACATGAATATGGAGAAGAAGACTGGACGCCTCATCTACGCGGACAGCGTCCAATGCGCCGACTTATGGTATGAAACCGGCTTTCGCGCGGGGGATCCCTTTCTGTGGTTCTCCGTGGACGGACAGGCGACGGTCATCATGAACGAGCTGGAGATTGGCCGTGCTCTAAAGCAGTGCAGGGCAGGCGTCAAGGTCATGACGCTCAAAGAGGCGCTGCAGACGTGGGGCTGCCCGGAGGGGACGACCTATTCGGAGTTGCTGTGCGCTGTCGCCGCTAAGGCGGGCGTGGAGGCGTGGGCGGTTCCGGAGACCTTTCCTCTCGGATTCGCTAAACGATTGGAGGACAAGAACTTACAACTTACCGTGCAAGATCCCTTCTGCCCTGAACGGGCAGTGAAGCGAGAAGAGGAAGTGGAATGGCTGCGGGAAGGTGTCCAACTGGCGGAAGCCGGCCTTTACTGCGCATGGGAGGTGCTGCGGGAGAGCACGATTGGCGACGACGGCTATGTCCATTGGCGTGGAACCGTTTTGACGGCGGAGGCGCTGCGCGGTGAGATTGACGCGGAGATGTCGCGGCGTGGCGGCACGGGGGAAGGGACCATCTGCGCCCCCGGCCCCCAAGGGGCGGATCCCCATCAGGCGGGACATGGCCCCATTCCCGCCAACGTGCCCATCGTCATGGACATCTTTCCGCGCTGCAATCGGACCGGCTACTTCGGCGATTTGACCCGCACCGTGGTGAAGGGCCATGCATCGGACGTGGTTCAGCGGGCGTTTGAGGCGGTGAAGGAGGCGCAGAAGACCGTGTTGGGCATGCTGAAGGCAGGTGTGCAGGGGCAGGACGCCCATCAGGAGGTCTTCCGCGTCTATGAACGCCATGGCTTCCCCACGGACTTGGAGGCACGGCCCCCGCGCGGCTATTTCCACGGAACCGGCCACGGTTTGGGGCTGGCGGTCCATGAGGCGCCCTCCATCAGCCGACGGGACTGCATTCTGCAGGCGGGAAATGTGGTCACGGTGGAGCCGGGTCTGTATTACCCCGAATGGGGTGGCATCCGGCTGGAGGACGTGGCGGTCATTCGGGAGAATGGCTGCGAAGACTTGACGACAGCGCCAATTTTCCTTGAACTGGAATTGACCTAAGGCCACCATGGGTTATCTTATTGGACAGTGAAGGATTTTCCTTCCCAAAGGCGACCGAAAACAGACGAAATGCAACCATAAGAGGTAACGATGATTGTCAATGGCATAGACACCATAGCGATACTCAAGAATCCGGAGCAGACGGAAAAGGAACGCTGTGCCGCTCTGCTGAACCAAATCAAGACGGACTACGAGGGGTGGCGAGGAGCCCTGCAGGATCAGCTCTTCCAGATTTCCTGCAACCCGCTTGCCCTTCAGGATCCCGTTAACTTGTTGGAGTACAGGGTGATCCTGCTGGCTCTGGCCCATTTTCGGAACAACGAGGCGCTGGCCACCTCGTTCCGCCTTGCGGAGAAGAATGAATACTGCACGCTCTTCGAGGAGGGGGATTGGTGCGTTCGGGAGCTCCATCGGATCTGGGGCGCCATGGCCAAAGAGGATGACCTTCCGTTTTTCACGGATATGGTTCTGAACAAGACACTTAAACTGGAGATTCGGGAGCAGGCCCTGCTGGCCATCCATTTCATCTGGCTGGAGCGGATCGCCTCTGAGAAGGACATCGTGGAGCAGTACAAGACCCTCCTGCATGAGGGCCTGGAAGTGGATGACGACTGGCACCTGTGGATGGCGCTGCTGGTGAATTCCGCCGTCGTCGGCGGGGTCAAACTGAAGCCGATGATCATGGAGACCATCGAAAGCGGCCGCCTGGGCGGGCAGACGCCCTTTGTCCGTCGGGTTGTCAATGGTCTCTTTGGCGCTGGCAGCCAGCGCTTTAAAGAGGTTTTCCGCAAAGAGCACAAGGGCCTCTACACGGATTTGGACGCGGAGCTGGAGGACGTCTTCAAAATCACCAAAGACGAGGAGATCAAGATGCCCGAGAAGGGAAAGACCATTGTGCGGGAAGAGCCGAAAGTCGGCCGCAATGACCCGTGCCCCTGCGGAAGCGGCAAGAAGTACAAGAAATGCTGCGGCATGAATCAGCCGTAGCCTTAGGACGGAGGAGACAGACATGTCAGACACCTATTTGCAGGAATTGTTCGCGGAGCGCATCGGCGGCGTCCGCTTCGGCAAGGACACCGCCATCTACAAGTTCGAGAAGATCAAGCGCGCCAAGGCGGAGGCGCGGAAGGCCAACCCAGGAGTCGAACTCATCGACATGGGCGTGGGCGAGCCGGACGACAAGGCCTTCCCCATTGTCATCTCCACGCTGGCCGCCGAGGCCGACAAGCTGGAGAACCGCTTCTATGCGGACAACGGCTGCGCGGAGTTCAAGCAGGCGGCGGCGGACTACATGCAGGAACTCTATGGCGTCCAGCTGGATCCGACCACGGAGATAGTGCACAGCATTGGCAGCAAGTCGGCGCTGACCCTGCTGCCCACCTGCTTCATCAATCCGGGGGACATCACCGTCATGACCATTCCCGGCTATCCGGTTTTGGGAACGTGGACGAAATACCTCGGCGGGGAGGTCGTCAACCTGCCGTTGCTGAAGGAGAACCATTTCCTTCCGGATCTGGAGAGCCTGACTGCGGACCAGAAGCGGCGCTGCAAGCTGATTTACCTCAATTACCCCAACAACCCCACAGGGGCCTCGGCGACGCCTGAATTCTATGACAAGGCCATCGCCTTCGCGTTGGAGAACCATTGCCTGCTGGTGGTGGACGCACCCTACGCCCCCCTGAATTTCAAAGGCGCCCCGCTGAGCATCCTCTCCCGTCCCCATGGAAAAGAGGCGGCCGTGGAGCTGCACAGCATGTCCAAGGGCTTCAACATGACCGGCTGGCGGCTGGGCTGGGTCTGCGGCAACGCGGCGGCGGTGAAGGCCTTCGCCACGGTCAAGGACAATGCGGACAGCGGTCAGTTCCTCGCCATTCAAAAGGCGTCCGTTCAGGCGCTGAAGCGACAGAAGGAAATCACGCCGCTGATCTGCGCCAAATACAGCCGTCGGCTGAAGGCGCTGACGGAGACTCTGCGGGAACTGGGCTTTGACGCGCACATGCCCGAAGGCTCCTTCTATCTGTATGTGGAGATTCCCAAAGGCGTCAAGGGCGGCATCCGCTTCGCCAATGCGGAGGAATTCAGCCGCTGGCTCATCGTGGACAAGCTCATCAGCACCGTTCCATGGGACGATGTGGGGCATTTTGTCCGCTTCAGCGCCACGTTCGTCGCCCCCACGCTGGAGGAGGAGACGCGGGTGCTCAACGAGGTGAAGCGCCGTCTGGCCGGTTCTGTCTTTGAGTTTTAGAAGAAGAGGTGCCATATGCAGGAAGGGCATGAAAGACGCGAATTCGGCGAGCAGCCTTTGGAGGCGCTGATGCAGGAGTTCGACCTGGAGAACGGGGACTTGGTGGACGCCTCCACGGAGCAGGTGACCTACAAGATGGTCGCCAAAGGGCGGAAGGGCCGCTGGCTGACTCCGAATATTCGGGAGAAGCTCTGCCGGGCGTTCAACGCCGCCAGCGGCCAGAGCCTGAAGCCGGGGGATTTGTTCAATTACCGTTGACAGAGGGAACCATGTGGGATAAGAGCCATATTGAAAAACTGGAGAACCTGCGGACGCAGGCGGCGTTGGGCGGCGGAAATGCGCGCATCGCCAAACAGCATGAGGCCGGCAAGTTGACGGCGCGGGAGCGCCTGCTCCAACTCTTTGATGCAGATAGCTTTACAGAAGTCGATGCATTGGTGGAGACCACGGCGTCCACCTTTGGGATGCAGAGCAAGATTGTCCCTGGAGACGGCGTGGTCGTGGGCTTTGGCCGCATCAATGGGCGGCCCGTTTTCGCGTCCAGCCAGGACTTTACGGTCATTGGGGGGACGTTGGGGGAGTTCCACGCTCGCAAAATCTGCCATGTCATGGACATGGCACTGACGGCGCGCGCCCCCTTCATCTCCATCAACGACAGCGGCGGCGCCCGCATTGAGGAGGGAATTCATGCGTTGGACGGCTACAGCGGCATCTTCTTCCGCAACACGCGGGCTTCCGGCGTCATTCCCCAGATAGCCGTCATTTTGGGTCCCTGTGCCGGCGGCGCCTGCTATTCGCCGGCGATCTGCGATTTCATCTTCATGAGCGCCGCCACGTCGAAGATGTTCATCACGGGACCGAATGTCATCAAGGAAGTGACAGGGGAAACCGTTGATGTGGAGCAACTTGGCGGTGCGCAGATGCATGCGGGCGTCAGCGGCGTGAATCATTTTGTGTACGACAATGACGAAGAATGCCTGGCGGGGGTTCGTCGCCTCCTGTCCTACCTTCCGCAGGATAATATGTCGCAAGTTCCTGTGGCGCAACAACTTACGCCAAAAGAAGGATTGCCGGAGCTGGAGGACATCGTTCCGGACAACCAGAAGAAGGCGTATGATGTCCACGAGGTCATCGCGAAGCTGGTGGACATGGATTCGTTCTTCGAGGTGCAGAGGGAGTTTGCCAAGAACATCGTGGTGGGCTTTGGCCGCATGGCGGGACAGTGCGTGGGGCTGGTGGCGAATCAGCCCAGCTACATGGGCGGCTGTCTGGATGTGAACGCCTCCGACAAGGCGGCGCGGTTCATCCGCTTCTGCGACTGCTTTGGCATTCCCTTGGTGACGTTGGTGGACGTGCCCGGCTTCCTGCCTGGCGTCAATCAGGAGCGCAACGGCATCATACGCCACGGGGCGAAAATGCTGTATGCGTATTCGGAGGCGACCGTGCCCCGAATCAGCGTCATTCTGCGGAAGGCCTACGGCGGCGCCTACATCGCCATGGACAGCAAGAACACAGGAGCCGACATGGTGTTCGCGTGGCCCATCGCCCAACTGGCCGTCATGGGGGCGGAAGGGGCTGTGGAGATCATCTTCAAGCGGGAAATCCGTGATGCAGAGAATCCTGCACAGAAGCGGGACGAGCTGATCCACGCCTACAACGAGCTGATGATGAATCCCTACATCGCCGCCAAATGCGGCTATGTCAGCGAGGTCATCCTGCCGTCGGAGACCCGCGACCGCATCCTTCAGGCCTTGGATGCCCTCAAAGGCAAGCGGGCGGACGGGCGGATTTGGCGAAAGCATGGTAATATCCCGCTGTGACGGAAGATGTTACGACGCCGAGCCATACATGGCGAAAAGGCATCGGATGGTTGCCGTTCAGCGACGAAAAGAAAGGACATAGAGATGAAAAAACTTGCATTGAGACTATTGGTCGGTGTTGTCATCTTGGCATCCATGAACGGAATGGCGCAGCGCTTTGCGCCACGCCACCGCCCGCGGGTGATCGCGCCTCCGCCAGTGATTTTCGCTCCAGTTCCGGTTCAGCCAGTGGTGGTGGGCAATGTGCCGACCCAGCCGGTGGTGGTGGCCCCCGCCGCGGCTCCCGCCGCCAGCCCCTTGCTGCTCCATGGCCCATGGCTGACTTATCCGGACACCGAAGCCATGACCATCGGCTTCGTGACGGCGCCCCTCTGCGGCGGCGGCGTGGAATTTCGGGAGGCTGGCACGGAAATGTGGTATCAGCTGTGGCATGCCAACGCGGGGAAGCTTGTGCGCCATCGTCAGCAGCATTCCGTCCGTCTCTTTGGGCTGAAGCCGAACACGGAATATGAATACCGTCTAGTTATCGCCCCGCCGCTGACGCGCACCTTGGACCATACGCTGTTCAATCAGAAGGATCCCACGGTCATGGTTCAGCGCATGGAGCGCATCAGCAGCCCGGACTACCATTTCCACACCTTCTCCGACCAGCCGACGCTCTATACGCTGTCCGTCACGGCGGACTTGCAGTTCCCCGCCGCCGTCAAGGAGCGCATCCTGCGCAACTACTACTCCAACGGCGGCATGGGCGCAAGCCACCTCTTTGCGGTGCTTGGAGACGGAGACAACGTCTTCGACAATTTCGAATACAGCTACATGAAGACGCTGGTGGACAAGATCGTCCAGCTGGGCGGCTCCCATCGTCCGTCGTTGTTCATTCGCGGCAACCATGAATGGCGGGGCATGGAGTCCGACCTGTGGTGCGACTATTTCGCCGCCCCTGACACGAACTCCACCTATTTCTCCTTCCGCTGCGGCGAAGTCTATTACATCGTTCTGGAGACCGGAGAGGACTGCCCGCCGTATCTGATGACGGAGCATTTTTCAGGGGACAACGTGGCGGAGGCGCAGCTCTTCGCGGAGCAGAACTACTGGCTGCAGTCCGTCGTGGCCTCCGAGCCGTTCCAGACGGCGAAATTCCGCGTGGTCCTCTCCCATACGGCCATCTATTCCCATGCCGAAAAGCACATGCATGACACCGTGGCGCAGATTTGCGGCGACCTCTTCAAGAAGCAGTTCCCCCAGAACAAGATCCATCTGTGGATCTCCGGCCATACTCACTGCTATTGCCGCACCATCCCCGGCGCCTCCATGGTGTATCAGCTGGATGTGCCCAAATATGCGCTCTACAGCGGAGAGGACTACACCTTCCCCTGCGTGACGTTGGACGGGCCGGGAGGCGGCGGCATCGAGAACACGCTGCTGAACATGTCCGTGGAGCCGGACCGGCTCAGCGTCATCGTCAAGGACGAGGCTGGCCAGGCCATCGATGCCTTCGCGGTCCTTCAGGACGGCGCCATTCTGGACTTGAACAACAACACCTTGCCGGCAAAGCAGGTCGGCGTCACCTATCATCCATAGGAAGGCAGGAAAGAGAAAGCCATGCAGCCGTTGACATTTCTTTTTGACTATGAATTCACCAACGACAGGACTCGTCCCTACATCATGGAGTCCTTCGCCAACTGCGGCGCCACGAACCAAGTGCTCAGCGACACGTTAATCTCCCAAATCGAAGCGGACCATGGCTTCATCAGGACCTTGATGAAGGACATGCGGGACACGGGACAGACCTTTGTGGACTCCCATGCACCTTTCGGCGTGTGGTGGGATCTGGACGTCCCCGAGCCGACCGCCCGTGAACTGATGCTGGAGCGCATGCGTCTGGCCATGCGTATCGTGGCGGATTTGGGCGTGGACACCATGACCGTTCACGTGGGGAATGCCCCTGCCGAATTCGTCGGCTATACGGAGCAGCAGTTCCATGACGCCATCAAAGCCTCTTTGGCGGACTTGCTGCCGCTGGCGGAGAAGCTGAATCTGGTGCTCTGCGTCGAGAACATCTGGTTCATCACCAACACGCCGGAGAGGCTGCTGGACATGATTGACACCTTCAAGTCGCCGAGTCTAGGTGTCTGCTACGACGCCGGCCACGCCAATCTCATGGCAAGGGACAGGGGCTTCACCTCCAGTCCCCCCATCAGTGCCTTCAAGCGCTACAACCGACCCGTTCCCTACGATGACAAGATTCTGGAAAAGCTTCTGCCCCATGTGGTTAATTGCCATCTGCATGACAATGACGGACAGGATGACCAGCATCGCATGCCAGGTTGCGGAGACGTCAACTGGCCCCACATCATCGGTCTGCTCAAGACGGCGCCGCGCCTGCGCTCCTTCCAGAGCGAGGTCATTCCCGCCCGTGTGCACGCCCCCATCAAGAAGCTGGTGAGCGTGTTCAACGATATTCTGAACGGCTGATTGGGTTTTAGCCCTGCACAGCGTCCACGCCGGCCTTGAACTGGCGGAAGCCCTCGGCGATGGCCGCCCAATCGGAGACACCAGCGAACCAGTTGAGCTGGCGGTGTTTCCAGCGGGGGAAGTTGCCGGCGGCGGCCCCCAAGACCTTGCCCGCCGCCTTGACCTTCGCGCAGACTTGGTCCAGAATGCGGTTCAGTTCAGGGTCATCCATCTGATTAGTGATGCCCATACTGGCGGAAAGATCGCAGGGACCAATGCAAATGCTGTCCACTCCAGGGACTTGCAGAATTTCGTCCAAGGCGTTGACGGCGTCAATGTGTTCAATTTGGATGATGACCCACGGCTCCGTGCGGCTTTGGACAAGATACTCCGGAACATCCACCGCCCCATAGCCCGTGGCGCGGCGGATGCCAAAGCCGCGAATGCCTTCCGGCGGATATTTGCAGGCGGCGACGGCGGCTTTGGCGGCGGCCACGCTGCTCACCATGGGGATGATGACGGCGGCGGGGGCCATGTCCAAAACCGGCTTGATGAGATTGCTGTCGTTGGCGCGGACACGGACCAGAGGGGCGCAGCCGCCGGCTTTGGCGGCGATGACCATGTCGCGGACCGTTTCGATGTTGTAGGGATTGTGCTCTGAATCAATCCAGATGAAATCCAGTCCGCAGTATCCGGCCATCTCGCCGACGGTGATGTCCGACATGGTGATGACGGCGCCCACGGTGGTGCGGCCGGTTTCCATTTTGGCTTTCCATTCGCTAAGTCCATTGATTGACATGTGCTGTATTCCTTATATATAGTGGTATATATGGCGGACAGGCTGTAGGGCACCGTCGCGCGGTTATGTGACAATTAAGGCTGTGTTTTCGTCTGCCGCCGTTGCAGAATGGCCGCCGCGACGGTTTCGCAGCGTTGGCGGGCATCCCGAAGGAAGGCAAGCTGGTTTTCACGCGGCTGGCTGGCCATGACCATGGAGCTTGCCGCCGCGTTGTCCACACGGAAGGGCGTGGACCGCATGGTAATCTCGAAGGTCGGTGGCCCGTGGTGGGAGGAGTCGGCGATGATGTCGGTCAGGCGTTCCCAATCCACCGTGCCCATGCGAGGAGGCTGATGGAGGTCTCGCCGTCCATCGTTGTCGTTCAGATGCAAGGCCGTGAGCCGATGGCGATTCCGCTGTAGTTGGGGCAGCTGGGAGACGGGGAAATTGCCGTGCCCGGAATCGTAGCATATTCCAACCCAAGGCATTGGATAACGTGAGACGGCAGTCTCAAGCAACTCCCAGCTGTCATCGGACATATTCTCCAATGCGAGAGGGACGCCTTCTTTCTGAAGCCACGGCACCAACTCGTCCAAAGACCGCAGGACGCTCTCAAAGCGCCGCCGCTGGACCGCTTGGGCTTCCATTGATGTATGTTCCTGAATGACAGGAATATGCATGATTAAGTGGCCGCTTCCTTCCAATTCGGTGAACAGCCGGGCCCGATTCTTGACCAACTCTACGCCCGCCAGTCGTTCATACTCCACGGGGGAACTCCAGCTCTTCTCTTGTCCTGCGCTACCGTGGACATCCAGCAGGGCCAGGCCCGTGTCCCTAAGGAGGGAACGGATGCTGGCCATCTCGCAGGGGCTGTACAGGAAGTCGTCGCTGAAATGATGGCACCAGTGGAGATGGGAGAAGCCCGCCTCCGCGATGAGACGGACAGGCTCCTCCGGCGAGCCGGTGCTGATGCAGTAGTCGGTGGTGACGGAGAGGTCCATGGGATGACTTTGGGGAGCTATTTGACCAACGTTTCCGCTCTATCCAATTCCTGCACAGAGGCTTCGGGCAGCTCCAGACCTTCTTTGAGCGCGGCGGTCTCCCGTCGCCATTCCAGCTCCCCTGGATAGAGGATTTCGCGGACGCCCTCCAATGTGGGGCAGGCTTTCAGCTCGTCGATCATGGCATCGACGCGGTTGCGGAACAGCTCTTCGCCTCCGAAGAAAGCGGGATTGACGATGATGAAGGCATGGCCCGTGTTGGCGTCTCGGCCAGGGAGCATGTTCCACGAATGGACGCCGGACATCATGCCCGCCATGCCCAAGACTGCGGTCATCAGCTCCACCATGATGGCGAAGCCATAGCCTTTGTGTTCCGCGAAGGGCAGCATGACGGCGTCCTTCCAGATTTCGTTGGGGTCGGTGGTGGGCTTGCCATCGTGAGTCAGAATCCAGCCTTCGGGGATGGATTTGTGGTCCGCCGCCGCGATGATGAGTTTGCCGCTGGCGACCTTGCTCATGCAGACGTCGAAAAGCAGTCCCCTGTATTTGCCTCCGGGGGCCGCATAGGCGAAGGGATTGTTTCCAATGGCGGCGGCGCGGCCTCCCGTCGGCGCCACCAGCGGGCAGGTGTTGCTCATGGAGAAGGCCAGATAGCCCCGTTCCGCCGCCATGGCGGCATAGTGGCCGGCGGCGCCGTAGTGGTCGCTGTGGTTGACGGTTCCCATGACAATGGGTTGGTCGGCCGCCTTTTCCAGCAGACGGTTCATGGTCCGAATGGCGGCGGGTATCCCAAGTCCCCCAGCCGCACTGACTTGGAGCGAACTGGCCGTCTCGCTCAACGTCTCCGGCACCGCATCGGGACGGATGCCTCCCGCTTGGATGCAGTCAATGTACCGGGCCATGCGGACGACTCCATGGGAATGGATGCCCCGCATGTCCGTCGTCACAAGAACCTCCGCGATGCGGACGGCGTCCTCCTCAGGAATGCCTGCACCAACGCCAATCCGTGTGACCCGTTTCTTCAATTCATCAATGGCATATTTCATGGTGTGTAGTTTCCTCTAGCTAGCTCTAGAAGCTCTAGAGGCACTAGATGCTCTAGGAAAATTCCAAATTTCTAATTCCAAATTTCTAATACCTAATTCCAAATTTCTAATTATCAACTACTTGGCTCCTCGTTGAATGAAGACCTCCCGAAAAGTCTTCAGGAAGATGATGGTATCCAGCCAGAAGGACCAATGGGTGATATAATATACATCCAACGCGACGCGTTTTCTATAAGGCAGCTCGCTTCGGCCGGAGACTTGCCAGAGGCCGGTGATGCCTGGCGTAACGCTGAAAAGCAGGTCCGCATGGCGGCCGTATTTTTCAATTTCCTCCTCGACGATGGGGCGGGGGCCCACCAGCGCCATGTCGCCCATGAGGACGTTGAAAAGCTGTGGCAATTCGTCTAAACTGGAGCGGCGGAGCAACTTGCCGACTCGTGTGATGCGCGGGTCCGAGTCCAGTTTGCGCTTCTCCCGCCATTCCATGGTGAGGGCAGGGGACTCGCTGAGCAGCTGTTCCAGATTGCGGTCTGCGTCCAACGTCATGGTGCGGAACTTGATGACCTTGATGGGACGGCGGTCCTTGCCCAAACGACGGGAGAGGTAGAAGACGGGGCCCTGACTGCTCAACTTGATCAGAAGGGCAATCATAACTCCTAGAGGCAGAAGGACTACGCACAAAATCAGCGCAATGACGAATCCGCAACAGCGCTTTGCCAGACGGGATAGGCAGGATGTGCAGGCGGGCGTTGTCATGGGAGGAAATTTGCGGTTGGCCGTTCAACGTTGGCAGACAGGCATTGGCGGTTCACCGTTCCACGCAAGACGTGAAAAGAAAACCTGCTAATTGCTCATGGTGAATAGGTTAGAAGAGCTTGGCTGTCCAAGGGTTCGAAATTGGAATGTCATTGAGAAGATTGTTCCAAATGGAACGAACCTGGACAGGAGAATATTGGCGCCAAATGAAATCTGCGCGGAAATTGGTGGCTCCGGCATCGAGAAGTTCCCGAATATGGCCGCCCAAATGGAAGGGCTGGTCATGAATCAGCACGGTCTGGCATTGGTTGTTGATGGCCAGAAGCCGCTCGTTCGCCTTGTTGGTCAGCGTCAGCTGCGTGAAGTCGCAGGTGGAGTGGCCCATGCACAGTCCCTGCATGCTGGCCTTGATGCAGGTGGCGGAAATCGCCAGCGGAAAATCCATGTGGACGGGCACGGTGGCCGTTGGCCCCAGAAGCCGAAGTAGCTCGAGCCAGTTGTCCCAATGGTCTTCGGGAGACAGGGTGACTTGGCGTACAGCGTTGTCCTGCAAGGTCTTAGCCGCCATGCGATTCAGCACATGCAACGGCCAGTCCGTGGTGACGTTGAGGTTGCGGGAGTTGATGCCGGCGGCTTCAAAGAGCTGCCATGCCCCCAGATGGGAGAACTCCCATCGCCGCCAGCCGACTCGGTAGAGACGATCCACCCACGCCGTCCAGTCCCGATTCACATCGTTGCGCATGATGGAGGGCAGGGCCAGGCGGATGCGGTTGCGGTCCCTGAAACGGGACTCCAAAAACTCCAGCTCCTCCTCCAGCTCCTCTTCCCGTGTGCATTCCAAGGCGAAGACCAGTTCGTCGATGCCATCCAGTTCGGCATCTGTGAACACATTGAGATAGAAGGCCTTATCGATTTTCATGCACCAGCGGGGCCGAGAAGGGGCCGCCGTTTCAGACGGCCAGGCGGCGATGTACTCCAGAACCTTCTTGGCCCAGCCATCGCCATCCTCCTCCAATGCCTTCTGGACATCCATCGCCGCCAGCCGCCGCAGCTCGTTGAGGGCGGAAATCGGCACGAACAGGTTCTGCGGGTTGCTGACGCGGATGTCCTCCAGCATGAAGGGAGTTTCTCCCAGACGGGAGAAGCACTTTCGGGCGTTTTCCTCCAACGTGGCGGCGGAACCTCTGGCAGGCTCCAACGCCAATGGAAGGACCGTTCGCACGTCCGGAAGCTCCCTGACCCCCGCGCAAGGCTGTGAAATCACTGTAAGTCCTTCAGGGGCAACATCTAGCTGAAAATAGATGGGATAGCGGGAACGGTCCAGAGCCGGCCGCGGCGATGGCCAGTCATAGCTGTTCTTGACGGCCTGTGAGGAGGCACAGAAGACCTTCAAGCCATTAGAAATTTGCGGATGTTCTTCTGGCAGAGGAACTTCCACAGTCGTGCCAGGTTCCGCCGTGAAGACGGACACCGCCGTGTCGTTGTTCCGCTGGGAGAAGGCGTACAGCTCGTCCACGGGGAAGCCGAAGGGCTTCTCCATGCCCGGCGGCTCCACCTGCAGGCCATCATGGCGCTCCAGAATCTGGTTCTGCACCATGAAACGGAGACGGTCCGGATGGCCGGGCTTGACGGCGGTGACCACGCCGACCTCCGCCCCTCGATGGCCCACCGTGTGGGGATCCGTGACGGCGGCGGAACGGGGGGACTGCATGTACAACCGCGTCCATGGACGGCTGAAGATGGTCTTCAGGTCATGCTCCAGCTTCGTCTGCTCCCCCGGCTCGAAGGTGCCATCCATCAGGTTCCGATAGTAGTTGGTGACGGCGGCGACGTACAGAGGCGTCTTCTTGCGCCCTTCGATCTTGAGGGAGGCGACGCCGGCCTTCCGCAGCTGCGGAATGTAGTCTCCGGCAGCCAGGTCCTTCATGGACATGGGGGCGCAGGTGTCCAGAAGCCGGCCTTTGGAATCCGTGATCTTGAAGGTATTGCGGCAAATGTAGGCGCATTCGCCGCGGTTGCCGCTGCAGTCCCGCAGACAGGCGGAAAGCAGACATTGGCCGCTGTAGGCATAGCAGAGCGCACCGTGGACAAACACCTCCAGCTCCACCTCCGGCACCTCACGGCCGATGACGCTGATTTCATTGGCGGTCAGTTCACGGGCCAGAATCACGCGACTGAAGCCCAATTCCGCCGCCTGCCTGGCGCTGGCGGCGTTGCTGATGACCATTTGGGTGCTGGCGTGAAGGGGAAAGTCGGGAAAGAACTCCCGCACAATGGCGGCGACCGCCAGGTCCTGAACGATGAGCCCGTCAATCTCCACATCCCGCAATTGGACCAGAAGACGGATAAGCTCCGGCAGCTCTTTTTCTCTAAGCAAGGTATTGACAGCAACATAGACCTTCCTTGGCCATTCGGCGTGGTGATGGGCGTGCCCTGCCAGAACCCCCAGCTCGTCCAAGGTGAAATTTCCCGCGTCAGCCCGTGCCGAAAACTGCTTCATGCCCAAATAGACGGCGTCCGCTCCATAGTGGAACGCCGCAAAGCCTGCTTCCAAGGTTCCGGCGGGGGAAAGTAGTTCCATGGCTCGATTCTTTCAATTAGAAATTAGGAATTAGGAATTAGGAATTTTTCTAGATATTCTAGATATTCTAGAGTTTCTAGAGTTTCTAGAGCTTCTAGAGCTTCTAGGGAAGCCGCGCTGCTCCCGCCGTGGCGCAAAGCATCAATCATAACTCCTTGTATGGCAGATATTTACGATTATTCAAGCCCTGAAGGGGGCGGAAGAAAACGTAAATTTCAGCCTAAACAAGGATAGCCGTTTGCAGTCACTTTTGGAAGACTCTTCTGACGAGTTGCATCAGTCCTTCTTCAGCAGATTGCCGAGGCTCTTTTTGGCATCGCCCAAGGCGCCTTTGGCGGCGTCCAGGGCGCCTTTGGCGGATTCGCCCACGCTCTTGCCGGCTTCAATGATGGATTTTCCAGCTTCTCCGATGTTGGCGCCCAGACTCTTAAGCCCTTCGGTCGCCGTGTCGCTGACGCTGGTGAGGACGTTTTTCAGCACGAGGGCCGTGGCCGCCGTGGCCGCCACACCGTTTTCGGCGTCTTTGTCATCTTCCTTCGGCTTGCCGATGTCATTCAGCTCAATTTTAGGGAGCGGAAGTGATAAATCTTTGCCCTGCATTATCTTAGCGCTTAAGTTGATTTGCCCGTTGTCCAACAGGAAATGGGAGATCTGGACTTTCTTTCCCCCTTCCTTCTCTTCCTTCTTTTCAGGCTCTTCTTTGTCTTCTGAAGCGGGGACCCACGACTCCACATTCTTCTGGATGGTTCCGATGTTGGAGTTGCCAAGGCCGACTTCGTAGGTGATCTGAGGGCCGTCGATGACGATGTCATCAATCACAATGAGGTCGGAGAAGATGGATTTGGGCTGGAGGGACACATTGACTTTGTCCAGCTGGAACGCATTGTCCGTTTTGTAGCCCTCCGGATTGCCCACGATCAGGTTCTTGATGAGCAGTTTGCCGCGGAGAAGGGAAAGGTCCACGTCGTCCACGGTGATTTTGCATTGAGTCACCTGAGAGCCGACGGTCTGGATGCCGGCCTTGATCGCGCGGCCCAGGTTGTTGAGCAGGATGATGACGGCGATGATGATGACCACAACGACGATGGCCACGATTTTCAGTATCTTGTTGACGGTTTTAGCCATGATATGCCCTTTCTATATCTTATTATATATATGGTGTGATGACGGCGGAGACTTCCGCATTACATGAAGAATTCCCTCAGCAGCCCGCAGAGGCAGACGGCTCCTGCGCCAATGGCGAAGGCCACCAGCCAGGTGCGCGATTGGCGGATGTGTTGGGTCCGCTTGTGGACGAGCCGCGCCCGAGGCTGCCGCTGAACCTGCGGCAGCAGGACGGCCAGTTTTTCCATGCGTCGTTTGTTCATGATGCCGCCGTCAGTTGATGATGCCGGCGCCTTCGGAGAGGAAGATGCCCTTCAGGTTCATCTTGAGGGCCTGCGGGTTGTCGGAGAACTCCAAGGCCACGTCTTCGGTGATGTCGCCGTTGTTGACCAGCTTGAGCAGGCACTGGTTGAAACTCATCATGCCATCTTCCTGACCTGCGTCAATCGCCTGCGGAAGCTTGTCTAACTTATTGTCAAACATGAGTTTACGAACAATAGGCGTGTTGATGAGAATCTCATTGACGGGAACGACGCCCTTGCCGGTGGCCCGTGGCGCAAGGCGCTGGCAGATGATGGCGCGGACGGTTTCGGAGAGGGAGCGGCGGACCGTGTCCCGTTCCTCCATGGGGAACATGTCCAGAATACGGGAGACGGACTGCGGGGCGGTCTTCGTGTGCAGCGTGGTCATGACCAGGTGGCCGGTTTCCGCCGCGGCGAGAGCGGTCTCGAAGGTCTCGCGGTTACGCATTTCGCCGACCATGATGATGTCCGGGTCCTGTCGAAGGGCATGCACGAGGGCGGAGTCGAAGGATTCGGCGTCCAGACCGACTTCGCGCTGTTCGAAGAAGGACAGGTTGTCCTGGAAGGTGTATTCAATGGGGTCTTCGATGGTGATGACGTGCTTTTCCATGGTGTTGTTGATATGGTCCAGCATGGCCGCCATCGTGGTGGATTTGCCGCTTCCCGTGGTGCCTGTCAGGAAGATGATGCCGTTGGGCGCTTCGGAGATGTCCTCCAGAATCTCAGGCAGATGGACTTCTTTGACGGTGGGTGCGCGGCCTTTGACGTGTCGCATGGTCAAAGCGGCCTTGCCGCGCTGGCGGTGCAGGTTCACACGGAAACGGCCCACGCCTTCCTCCTCCCATGCGAAGTCAAAGTCACCCTTCTCCTGATAGATTTCCAGCTTGCCGGGCGGCAGCATCTGCTCCAACGCCTTGTTGATGAAGTAAGTGTCTGTCATGACGTCGGTTTCGACCAGCAGACTGTCAATGCGGAGGCGGACATATTTATTCTCGCGGATATGCAGGTCGGAGGCTCGGTTCTCCACGGCCAGTTTCAGCAGGTCGAAGAGGAGGGAGGCGTCCCGCTGGGTCTTGCGGATGGCGATGGCGGTCTGCCCGCGCTGCCGCTGCAAGGTCAGCAGGAAGCGGCCGATGTCGTCTTCGTTGATGAGCACGTCCTCCAGAATGTAGTCGGCATCCGGATTGGCGTTGTATTTTTCAATTTGGTTTTGAGGGAAGAGCTCCTCCAGAACGCTCTCGAAATCCTCCTTGCTCGCGACGAACTTGTTCTCCACCTTGTTGCCGGCGATACGGTAGATGAGCGGTGCTTCCAGCTGAAGAAGGCAGAGGGTGGCGTTGTTTTTGATGAAGGAGGCCAGAATGTCATGTAAAGAGGATACCATACGGTCGAATTTTCCTTTCCATGGAAGGAGACGGTCCCAGAAGAGGCCGTGTCGGGTTGAATTTCGAAAAACTGTGCTATCTTAATGGACGGGTTCAATCATGTCATCCTTAAAAGATGATGTGTTTTTGGAAAAAATCAACTTAAGAGGTTGCAGTTTGTCAGACAAGAGAATAGCCAAGGCTCAGATTGAGCCGTTTTTCGCGGCGTTGGCCGCCTCCATCAACCCGGTTCCGGAGCTGGAGTTCGAGACGCCACTGGATCTGCTGGTGGCCGTGGTGCTTTCCGCGCAATGCACGGACAAGGCGGTGAACAAGGTGACGGCCGTCCTCTGGAAGGAATGTCGTAAAGCACAGGACTACATAGACTTAGGGGAGGAAGAGCTGGCTGTTCGCTGCCGCAGCATCGGTCTGTATCGCGCCAAGAGCAAGGCCATTGTGGGGCTCTGCCGCCAGTTGGTCGCGGAGCATGGCGGCGAGGTGCCTGCGGATCGCGAGGCGCTTATGCGGCTGCCTGGAGTGGGCCGCAAGACGGCAAATGTGGTGCTCAATGTGGCCTTCGGACAGGATACGCTGCCGGTGGACACCCATGTCTTCCGCGTGGCGAACCGCACGGGCCTTGCGCCCGAAAAGACGCCGGAAGCCGTTGAACTGGCGTTACTTCCGATTATTCCTAAGCCCTATCGGCATGCTGCGCACCATCTGCTGCTGCTCCATGGCCGCTATGTCTGCAAGGCGCGGAAGCCCGAATGCGATCGCTGCGTCGTCTCGTCGTGGTGCAAACACTTTAAGGAATTAGGAATGAGGAATTAGAAATTAGGAATTTGTCATGAGAAATTAGGAATTAGAAATTAGGAATGAGGAATTTGTCATGAAAATTTGAAATTAGGAATTTGTCTAGAGCTTCTAGAACTTCTAGAGCTTCTAGAACTTCTAGAGCTTCTAGAACTTCTAGAGTATCTAGAGTTTCTAGAGCGAGCTAGATCGGTCTTTGTATAAAATGATGAGAGGAGAATGAAATGAAGGGTTGGTTTTTGAGTTTTGTGATGTGTGGCACCATGATGGGGCAGACTGTTCTGATGCACAATCTGTTCCACGATGAATCCGCATGGAAGCTTCCGGACTGCGCTCAATTCATCGATTTGGACGGCCAGCGGACGCTGAAGGTGGAGCTTCCCGCCGATCAGTATCGGGGGATGGCGGCCGCTGTCCTGCCTTTTGACTATTCCGCTAAAGGATTGACGGGCAAAGTGTTGCGCATGAGTGGCGAAATGAAGTACGAAAATGTGACGAAGCCGAGGGATCCGTGGAACGGCACGAAGTTCATGTTCACGATTCCATTGGAAAACGGCGAGACGAAATATAGCCATCCGGCGGGGCAATATGGCTCAAGCGATTGGATTTCCATCAATGCGCAAGTCAATCTGACGGAAGACATGAAGCCCGGTTCCATCGTGCTCGGCCTGCAGGACTCCACGGGAACGGTCTTGTTCCGCAAGGTGAAGCTGGAGCTGAATGACCCGACCGCCATCTTTCCGTCCCTGACGGGCGAGAACTTTCAGGCGCCCTACACGGACCGCGTCAAAAACGAGCCGCCTCGTCGCGGTGTCATGTCCACGGGACGTTATCATGATGGCATTGTGCAACGGGACATGCCGGATTTGAAGGCCTGGGGCGCCAATTTGCTTCGCTGGCAGATCACCCGCAATTGGAACGTCAAACGGGACAATCAGGACCGGTTCGAGTATCTCAGCTGGGTGGCCTCCAACATCCCCGGCACCCTGAAAATCCTTGACAAAGCGCAAGAGCTTGGCATGAAGGTAGTTGTGGATTTGCATGTGGCCCCCGGTGGCCGCGACGAAGGGGGCTTTATGCTCATGTTCGATGACCCCGCCTTCGCGGAGGTGTTCAAAGACGTATGGCGGATGCTCGCCTCCGCCTGCAAAGGACATCCCGCCATCTACGGCTATGACCTCATCAACGAACCGAATCAGCCCGCTGGCATCGTTTCGCGGGACTACCTCAGCCTGCAGTTCGACGTGGCGAAAATCGTCCGCGAAATCGATCCGGACACGCCGATCATCATCGAATCCAACGGCTGGGACAGCGCCGTCACCTATGAATACATGAGCGCCTTGCCCCTGAAGGACATCATCTATCAGGCCCACTGCTACGAGCCCTTCCCCTTCACCCATCAGGGCGTCTATGGGAAGCCCGCGGACATCGTCTATCCCAATCCGGAGAAAGGATGGGACAAGGAGTTCATCCGCAAATACTTACAGCCAGTCCGCGATTTTCAGCTCAAGCACGGCGCGCGCATCTACATCGGCGAGTTCTCCGCCATCCGTTGGGGAAAGGGCGCCGACGCCTATCTGCGGGACTGCATCTCCCTCTTCGAAGAGTACGGATGGGACTGGAGCTACCATGCCTTCCGCGAATGGAGCGGCTGGAGCGTGGAGCACAGCGACGATATGGACGACGAGAGCCCCGCCACGACGGAAACCTCTCGGAAAAAGGCACTTCTGGAAGGATTCCAGCATAATTTGAAATAGGAAATGTAACGCGAATCCATTCAAAAATCCATTCACAAAAGGGAAATATCATGGCCGTTCAATCTCCCGAATACGCTCACCATGCCATCATGTACCAGTTGTTCCTAAGGGGCTTCACGCCCGAAGGAACCATCAACGCCGCCGCAAAACTGCTCCCGCATCTCGCTGAAATCGGCATCGACATCGTCTACCTCTGCCCCATCACCACGGCGGATGATGACATGGACAAGACCCACTGGAGCAAACGCCAACTGGCGTCGGGCATCGAGAATCCATGCAACCCCTACCGCGTCAAAGACTACTATAAAATCGATCCCGAATACGGCAACGACGATGACCTCCTCGCCTTCGTCAAAACCGCGCACCAACTCGGAATGTCTGTCATTCTAGACGTCGTCTATTGGCATTGCGGGCCAAAGGCGAACATCATCACGGAGCATCCCGATTTCGTCAAGCGCGATGAAAATGGCGAACTCATCTACAACATCTACAACTTTGCTCTGCTTGACTTCGACAATCCCGAACTGCGCGAATATCTCTACGAGAACCTGGAGTATTTCGTGGCGAAATTCGGCGTCGATGGCTACCGCGCCGATGTGGCGGGCGCAGTCCCTGCGGATTTTTGGAATGAGGCACGCCGCCGCCTCGAAGACATCAATCCGGACATCATCATGCTCGCTGAGTCAGAAGAGCCTTCACTCCATGAAGATGCGTTCGATATGAGTTATGCGTTCTGCTGGTCGCGCAAAATCGCCGCCGTCTTTGACGGCAAGGAGCCAGCCACCGCGCTGCGTGATATATGGCACGACCTCAACGATAAAATGAAGAAGGCGCTTCCCCGTTTCATCCGCTGCTTCGACAACCATGACATCTGCAGCGATGACTACGACAACCGAACGGAAAAACGCTGGTCGCAGGACGCGAACGATGCAGCTCTGCTTCTTGACTTCACCATGGACGGCATTCCCTTCGTCTATAACGGGCAGGAAATCGCCGACGCGACACGCATCTCCATCTGGAGCAACCGTTTCCACTCCCACAATCAGTGCATCAACTGGTCAAAGCTCCTCACTCCCGAAGGGCAGGCGCGACTGGAATTCTTCAAGAAGCTCACGGAACTGCGCCATTCGTCCGACACGCTTGCGGAAGGCGAAACCGTCTGGGTCGACAATTCAACGCCAGATGAACTCATCTCCTTCCTCCGAACCCCCGCCGCCTTCGTCGATGACGACGATGATGTCAGCGCGGCTGAGGACGATGACTGCGGTTGCGATGACTGCGGATGTGACGACCATGAGACCTCCTCCAGCCTTCTTGTCGTCATCAACGCCTCCGACAAGCCGCTGGCAAGCACGCTCAAATTCGGACTGGAACGCGGCATGCTCCTCCGGGTTCCCATGATTCGCGGCGCCAACTACAAACCCGACGGAAATCAACTCAGGGTCAACCTGCTGCCATATGGTTTCCTCGTACTCGAATTCTGAAAAGCATGTTCTCACGCACGACGGCGAATTGAAACGCAATGACTTCTCCCGTCAACATCTATGAGATTTCGCGTATCCGCGACACGAAGGCCTTCAACATCGTGGCGGGCCATCAGGCGCAGACTGGCCGGACGCGCACCCAATACCACGAAATCGAGTCGCTGCGGATTGTGGCGGACGCCTTCGTACGGGCAGGATTCGGCGTGGCGGACTGCGACGGCTTCTTCTTCGGCTTCTCCATCCCCCACATCGGCAAGGAGTTCGATCTGCTGAAATTCACGGGGGAACGCTGCCTGAACATCGAACTGAAGTCACAGCCGATTCCCAAACGGCAGATTTTGGCGCAGCTGCTGAAGAACCGTTATTATCTCATGCATCTCGGGAAGGAACTGCATCTGTTCACGGTGGTCACGGACACCTTCTCCTGCTACAAACTGACGGCTGACGAACGGCTGGAGGAAATCGACTTCTTTGAAATCGCTTCTGTAAGTCGTTTATTTTCAATGAGTTACATAAATTCCATCGATGCGCTGTTCAAGGCGTCCGAATATCTGATTTCGCCGTTGGACACGCCGGAAAAGTTCATTCAGGGCGAGTATTTCCTCACGCAGGCGCAGGAGAAGATCAAGAGGGAGGTGCTGGATGGCATCGCCAAAGCCCGCAACCATGCGTATTTCCACATCACTGGCAATCCGGGAACTGGTAAGACGCTGCTGCTGTATGACTTAGCAAAAACTCTGTCGGCAACGGCCCCCACGCTGATCATCCAATGCGGACGGCTCCTCAAAGGCCAGAAGCGCATCCGAAAGGCCATCGGCGGACTGAATGTGGTTTCCGTGCGGCGGCTTGGCGGCACGAGAGGTTTTGCGGCGACAGCCCGTTTCATTTTCGTGGATGAGTCCCACCGCATGAACCGACGTCAGTTCGAGTCCCTCTGCGCCACCGTCGCCGCCCACGGCTCCGTCTGCATCTTCTCCTCCGATCCGGAACAGGTCCTTTCCCGTGAAGAGCGCGAGAACGACATCGCGGGAGAAATCCGCCGGCTGCCTCTTGGCGGCGAGTTCGTGCTTTCGGAGAAGCTGCGCATGAACCGCGAACTGAGCACTTTCATCTTGCGGCTCAAGAACATACGCCATCGGCCACGGCAGCGGGAAAGCTTCTCCCATGTGTCTCTCAGCTTCGCCAACACGCTGCTTGAGGCGCAGAATCTCATCGCCTATTACAAGGCAAAGGGCTTCGTCTTCATCAACTACACGCGCTCCAAATGGAATCCATGCCCCTTCGACGCCTTCAAGGAGGATTTTGACACGCATCACGTTATCGGGCAGGAGTTTGACAAGGTCGTCATGCTCATGGACAACTCGTTCTACTACGATGAAAATGGCGTCCTTCAGGGGATTCCGCATCCCTCTCCCGATTATCTCTATCCCAACATGTTCTATCAGGGCATCACACGAGCCCGAGAGGATTTGGCCCTTGTCATCGTGGACGCCCCCGAACTCTTCGGACACATCGCATCCATCCTTGAAGAAATTAGGAATTAGGAATTAGGAATTAGGAATTTGTCATGAGAATGCTCTCTAAAATGTGGTATGATACCACATTAGAGGGAGAGTATGAATTTTTCGAGACGGCATTGCAGTTCATGAATCAGCCCCGAAGGGGTGGCGGAGCACAGCCCGGGGTAAGCGTGGCCGTGAAGCGGCAAGCGCAACCCCGGGCATGGAATGACATCAATCCTCCTCGTGGATTTTCTTGATGGTGGGATAGACATAGGCCTTGCCCAGCTCGTCGGTGATGCATAGGCTTTCGTACAGCTCCACCTCGTCCAAGCCCTTGTCCACGACGACCTGCATGTCGGCGGCGAAATCATAGTCTTTGGGAATGTTGCAGCCCATTTCGCGGAAGAGGCCGATCTTGATGTCCCGTCCGCCCGTGATCTCTTTGGTGAAATAATCGGAGAACTCCCTGCCATTGCGGAAGTTAGAGCCGCTCATCATGACGCCGTCCAAAGAGCCTTCCGCAAACATCTTCTTGTAAGGCCACGGCATGGGGCCAAAGGTGCCGTTGTAGTCCGGATCGTCCTTCATCTCCAGAGGACGGTTGGCGGAGAGATAGATGGGACGGCCGTCACTCAGCGCCTTGCAGCGGCGGAAGAACTCCGCGATGGAGTCCGCGCGGATTTGGAAGACGCCGGCGATGTCCTCCTGGCTGCCGTTGTAGTCATGGCCATAGCGGGCCTTGAATTTCTCCAGCACCTCGGGGTTGTAGCCGAACTCCACGCCGTTGCCCACGCCGGAGTGGCAGCGCGTGTTGAACATGAAGCCGTCGAAGGGGTAGCGGGCCAGCTCCTCAAAGCGCTTCACCTTGTGCTCCATGGCCTTGGGAACCGTGAACTCCGCCACGCCGTAGTAGTAGAGATCCCGCCCCGCCATGTCCGGCTCGCCAACGGAGAAGCCCACAGCCCGGTTGCCATAATCCAATGCGCAGGAGGAACTTCGAGTATTGGGAACATAGAAGGAGAAATTGAGGGAGGACAGAATCTGCTGTTCCTCCTTGGCGTCGTTCATAATGCCCCACACGCTGGGCAGCTCCTTGCCGTCCGTGTCGTAGATTTGGCACTGTCCCACGTCCTTTGTCATGACCATGGTGAAATTCTGATCCATGGGCATGCCGCGGACGGCCAGCTTCACATACTTCTCCTTGATGGACAACCCTGTGATGACCAGGCGGTTAAGGCCGTCCTCCGTCACGGAGGGGGTCACCTCGTAGTCGCCTTCATAGGGGCGATAGCGCCTGTTGTCATCGCTGACATAGAGGAACAGGTCCTTGCTTGAGCGGATGCGCGGAGGCTTGCGCCCCTTCCACATGGGGTCGTTGGTGAACACAATGCGCCCCACGGGTTTACGCTTGTCCGGCACATAGAGCGCCGCCGCCGCCCTCTTCTTCTGGACCAACAACGGATCCCGCATGGCAAAGGCGTCCATGTTGTCGATGTACCACGGATCGATCAGCGCCCAGCCGTTGAGCCATTCATAGGTCTTCTCCTTGCCCTCGATGCCGCCACAACCATATTGGACGCCCCCGTCGTCATAGAGGCTTTCCCAGCCCCACACCTCCATGCCGTATTTGTGGCCCAGTCGGATGGTCTCCA
>JAEEGL014409531.1_pt1 | contig 55327 bp, 49 predicted proteins | sample 9134231 | NCBI WGS metagenome assembly JAEEGL01 (sample SAMN16246548, study PRJNA631951) | gut metagenome | biome: gut microbiome; feature: rumen; material: fiber-attached | host: Bos | place: Iran: Karaj | collected 2018-10
AAGAGTGAAGGGAAAGCGCCCGAAAAGGAAGTGAAGCACATCCGTTTTTCCGAAAAGCTGGGCTGGCTGAACCGTATGCTCTGGGGAGGTTCCGCACTGCTCGCGTTTGAACATGTGTGGCACGGCGAAGTGATCCCGACCTTCCCGTTCCTGACGGCCGTACAGAATGGCGAGACGGAGGAGATGCTGGCGGAGATGGGGACGGCCGGCGTAGGCATGGCTGTGCTGGTGACGATCGTATGGGCTGCCATGGCCGGCCTGTCTTCGGTCATTGAAAAGCGCGGCGTGCAGAAGGAAGCTGCGGAGGAGGTACATTCATGACCTTACTGATCGCGATCTTTGCGGCAGTGATCAGCACTGTTGTATGGTACCGCAGTGAGGACCGGAAAGAGATGCAGCTGGGGACCCTCAGCCTGATGTTCTGGGGAGCTTCCCTGATGTGGCTGGTGGATGCATTCTTCGGCTATGCGGAGGAAGGCGCGGCGTTTTTCACTCCGGAAGCTTCCGATATGCTAAATGAGATCTACCTGGGCCTGTCGGTGGTGGCTCTGGCGCTGGTCATCTGGCTGGTGATCCTGCTGGTCAAAGACCCGCAGGGAAGAGTAAAGGCGGCGCTTCTGCGCAGATAAGTTTCACAGACCGGGAGGTACAGGATGAATACAGAGATCCGGCGGCTTCTTGAGGATGTAAAAGAGGGCAGCGTATCCGTTGAGGATGCGCTGCTTCAGTTGAAAAAGCAGCCTTTTGAGGATCTGGGCTACGCCAGGGTGGATCTGCACCGCAGGCTCCGGCAGGGCGTGGCCGAGGTGATCTACGGTGCAGGCAAGACGGCGGAACAGATCCGCGGCATCGTTGCCAGTATGGAAAAGAACGGACAGAAGCGCATCCTGATCACACGGCTGCCCGAGGAGCGGTATGCGGAGCTGGACGATGCGCGTATCGCCTATCATAAGGATGCGCGTTTCGGGCTGCTGGGCGGCATGCCGGAGCCGGACGGGCTGGGAAGTATCGTGGTAGCCTGCGGCGGGACCAGTGATATCCCTGTTGCGGAGGAAGCCGCGCTTACGGCGGAAGCTCTGGGTAACGAGGTGGTACGGCTGTACGACGTGGGCGTTGCCGGGCTGCACCGCCTGCTCAGCCATATGGACGAGATCATGAGCGCCTCGGTCATCATTGCCATCGCCGGTATGGAAGGAGCGCTGGCCAGTGTGATCGGCGGTCTGGCCGACTGCCCGGTCATCGCGGTGCCCACTTCGGTGGGCTACGGGGCGTCGTTTCACGGCGTATCCGCGCTGCTCTCGATGCTCAATTCCTGCGCCAGCGGCGTGACGGTGGTGAACATCGACAACGGTTTCGGCGCTGCCTATACGGCGAGCATGATCAATCATAAAACAAGATAGAACAGAGACATAGTGGCCCGAAAGACGCCGTTTTGGCGTGATCCGGGCCGCTTTCGGATACCGGACGGTGTTTACGGAGAGGAGGTCGGTATGAAGACCCTTTATCTTGACTGCGGGATGGGCGCTGCCGGCGATATGCTGGCGGCTGCTTTATATGGGCTGCTTTCAAAGGAAGAGCAGGCGGAGTTTTTGCGCGAAATGAATGAAGCCGGCATACCCGGCACGGAGATCCGTGCGGAAGACGCCGAAAAATGCGGCATTGTGGGCATTCACATGAATGTCGCGGTCCATGGAGAGGAAGAACGCTCGGAGGACGTGGATCTTGCGAAACAGCGGGACGAGATCCACGGGGAAGCGCACGGGCATGAGCATCATCATGACCACGACCATGAGCATGATCACGATTACGAGCATGGACACGACCACGATCATGAGCATGAACATGGACATGACCACGATCACGACCATCATCACGACCATGAGCATGATCATGAGCATGAGTACGGACATGACCACGATCACGACCATGGACATGACCACGATCACGACCATGGACATGACCACGATCACGACCATGAGCATGATCACGACCACGAGCATGAACGCGATCACGAACATGGACATGACCACGACCATGATCATCATGAGCACGACCATGATCATGGTCATCACCATCATCACCATGCAAGTATGGAAGATATCCGCGGCATCATCGCTTCACTGAAGCTTCCGGAAGAGAGCAAGGTGCATATCCTTGCGGTATATAGTCTCATCGCCCTGGCCGAGAGCAGCGCCCACGGCCGTCCTGTCAGCGAGATCCACTTTCATGAAGTGGGGACGATGGACGCCATCGCGGATATCGCGGCGGTCTGCCTGCTGATGCAGAAGCTGGCCCCGGAAAAGGTCCTGGTATCGCCGGTCCATGTGGGAAGCGGAAAGGTGCGCTGCGCTCACGGCATCCTTCCTGTTCCGGCCCCGGCCACGGCCCACATCCTGCAGGGCGTGCCCATTTACGGCGGCAGCATTCAGGGAGAGCTCTGCACGCCTACCGGGGCGGCGCTTCTGAAGCACTTTGCCACGGCCTTCGGCGATATGCCTCCGATGGTGGTGGAAAAGACCGGCTACGGTATGGGCAAAAAGGATTTTCCCGTGGCAAACTGCGTACGCGCGATGCTGGGGGACAGCTTTGACGATACGCAGCAGGTCGTGGAACTCTCCTGCAACATGGATGATATGACGGCCGAACGCATTGCCTTTGCCACGGAGCTCTTAATGGCCAAGGGTGCGCTGGAAGCCTTTACCGTACCGGTAGGCATGAAGAAATCGCGGCCGGGCATGCTCCTGACCGTGGTCTGTACCGAAGCGAAGCGTGACGAGATGGTCCGTCTGATCTTTAAGCACACGACGACCATCGGCGTGCGGGAAAACATCTCGCGCCGTTTCACTTTAAAGCGCCGTATGTATGAAAAGGAAAGTGAGTTCGGACCCGTGCGTGTGAAACATTCCGAAGGCTACGGGGTGGTGCGTGAGAAATTTGAATACGAAGACCTGGCAGCGATCGCAAGAGTCAGGGATCTTTCCATAGAAGATGTGGTAAAGCTTTTATCCTGAGTTACGTTTTTAAGCTTTTTTACTGTCGGCTCCGGCTTCGGCCGGGGCCGTTTTTCTGCCCTCCAGCTCACGGATCCGCTCTTCCAGCAGGGCCTGGTTCTGCACCAGGGTTTTGATCTTTCCCGAGAAATCCGAGATCACCACGGTAAAGGAGATCATCAGGATGATGCCCAGGAGGATACAGATCCCAAAGAGTCCGTTGGCAGGAACCTCGATATTCAGAAGCCCGGCGGCCCAGAATAAAAGCCCGGGCCAGATGACGATCACGAGCATGACCAGACCGGCAAAAAACCAGAGCAGGCTGTAGCGCAGCAGCAGCCTGTTTTTTTTCACCAGTACGAGGATGGAGATCAGGTAGAGGATCACCAGTATGAGAGCAAATATACGCAGCGGCAGTGACATAGGGACACCTCGGTATCATATTTTTTGAAGCGGCGCATAAGCATGCACCGGGGATTCAGCTTCGCGGCGTACTGCAGGTAAGGATCGCCAGCGAAACCTTGATCATGTAGTAGATTGAACGCAGAAAGGAGATGGAACTGACGCCTCCCTGCCTCTGACGCATCTGTACCGGGACTTCCGCGAAACGGGCACCGGCCCGTGCGGCCAGGACCAGGGATTCGGGTTCCGGGTAGTCCTGGGCGTATTCCCGTGAAAAGAGCGCGGCGTAACGGAGATTCACGGCGCGGTAGCCGCTGGTCACATCCAGGATGCGCTGTCCGGTCCGGAGACGGATCAGAAAACTGAGAAAGCGTATCCCGGTACGCCGCATGGCGGAAGACTGGAAGCCTTCCCCTTTGATAAAACGTGAGCCGATACTCATATCGGCGCTTCCGTCCAGGACCGGAGCCAGCAGGCTGTCGAGCTCTTCCGCCGGGTGCTGCCCGTCGCCGTCCATCTGGACGGCCACGTCATATTCCCGGAGGCAGGCATAGCGGTAACCGCACTGCATGGCGCCGCCGATACCGAGATTGACCGGCAGACGCACATGCCTGATCCCGTTTTCCGTAAGGATCTCTTCGGTACGGTCCCGGGAACAGTCGTTGATCACAAGCACATCCGCTTCCGGGTGCAGTTTTTTCACGCCGGAAACGGTATCGAGGATACTGTCCTCTTCGTTATATGCGGGAATGATGATCAGGATCTTCATTCCTTATTTACTGGCGGTCTCCCACAGGCCGAGGATGGCGTTGTAAAGCAGAACAACGCCGGCGACGATGATCACGATGCCTTCCGGGAAGATCTTTCCGGTGAGGATCAGCACACCGAGCACGATGGAGGCGATGGAAAGGATCAGCATAGCAGTTCCTTTGGTGCCTTTGTCACGAAGCTCCAGAGCGCTGAGCAGCAGTGTGATGCCGTGAAAAGTGATGATCGCTCCCAGGATCACATGGAAGAAGGCCATGACCCAGCCGGTAGAAAGAAAGCAGACCAGACCGATAACGATAGCGCACACGTCACCGACCATATTGGCTGTTGCCGAAAGCTTGAAATCCTTCTGCATGATGGCCGAGACGATGCTCATTCCGCCGTATATGATCAGACCGATACCGACGATCTTGATCAGCAGATCCGTAGTTTCTCCCGGGAAAAAGATCAGGAGCAGACCCAGCCCGCCCATGATCACCAGTGACAGTATGGAACCTGTTTTTGAAGCTTTCATATACGTATACCTCCGTTTTCAGATAAGCAGCGCTTCTTATGCGTCCGCGCTCACCACACAGTATGATGCACAAGAGTTTTGTTGTCAAGCGTTACCGTTACGGCCCGAAAGGCCGGGGGGCTCCCGGAGTGGCTGCAAATCTTTACAAATAAATCGAATATCACTATAATGTATAGTCAGGATTAAAGGCTCATGTGCGAGCCATTTCCTATCTCCATACAGCCCGGAAGGATGGAACAATGTTTAAACGGCTTCTGGAACGGATGTTCCATGATGATCTGGATATACAGCAGCGCCTGCTGAACCTGATCCTGAGCACTGCTCTGGTGGGGGGCTTCCTGTCCATGTTTGCGACCCTTGTGATCGGCGGGGGACTGGCAAGCGGGATCGCTGTTTTTGTAGTGCTCATCATCGTGGTGGTCTCTCTTTATCTGTCCGTGTTCCTTAATAAGATGACGGCTGCGGCGGTGCTGATCACGGGTATGGCCGATCTGTTCATTTTTCCCTGGATGTATTACAATTCCGGCGGGATGTACAGCGGCATGCCGGTGTGGTTCGTGCTCGGCCTGGTCTTCACCTGGCTGACGCTCAAAGGAAAGATCTGCTATATCATGTATATCCTGGATGTGGTCGTGATGATCGGCTGTATGACGCTTGGGGCGCATCATCCCGAATGGTTTGTGATGATGCCCGAAGGCTATATGATGAGCGACATCATCCAGTCCGTGATCCTGGTGACCTGTATCATCGGCGTGATCTTCAAATTCCAGACCAGTGTTTACGAAAAACAGAGGGCCAAGCTACTGGAGCAGGATGAGCAGCTCTTTATCGCAAACAAGGCCAAGAGTCAGTTCCTTGCAAACATGTCTCACGAGATCCGTACCCCCATCAACGGCATCATCGGTATGAACACCATGCTCCTGAACAACTGCGAGAACGGGGATATCAGCGAGATCCGTGAATATGCGAAAAATATACAGAGCGCGAGCCAGACCCTTCTGTCCATCATCAACGATATCCTGGATATCTCCAAGATCGAATCCGGGCGGATGGAGATCATCCCTTCGGAGTACGAACTGTTTTCCGTGCTGAACGACTGCTACAATATGAACCTGATCCGGGCCAGGGAAAAGCACATCGGACTGAAGATGGAGATCGATCCGTCCCTTCCCTCGGCGCTTTACGGGGATGAGGTGCACATACGGCAGATCATCAACAATTTCCTGTCCAACGCCGTCAAATATACGACCGTAGGCGAAGTGGTCCTTCGCATGCGCAGCGAGGAACGCGACGGAGAGCAGATCCGCCTGCGGATCGAGGTGCAGGACAGCGGGATCGGGATAAAGAGGGATGAGATGGGAAAGCTCTTTCAGAATTTTACGCGTCTGGATGAAAAGCGGAACCGTCATATCGAGGGAACCGGTCTGGGGCTGAGCCTCACCAAAAAGCTGGTGGATCTCATGGACGGAAAGATCGAAGTCGAGAGCGAGTACGGAAGGGGCTCGACCTTTACCGTGTGCCTGTCCCAGAAGGTCGTCAAAGAGGAGCCGATCGGTGATTTTGCTGAAAAGTACCGGGCCTTCATCCGCATGGAGCAGGAGAAAGGACGGCGCTTTACGGCGCCGGATGCGCAGATCCTGGTGGTGGATGATGTGGAGATGAACCTGAAGGTGGCGCGCGGGCTTCTGCGGCCGACGAAGGTGAAGCTGGATCTGGTCTACAGCGGCGAAGAATGCCTGGAGATGATCAAAAAGAAAAAGTACGACCTCATCTTCATGGATCACATGATGCCCGAGCTGGACGGCGTGGAAACGCTCGTCCGTATGAGGGAAGACAGGGATCATCTGAATGTGAGAACGCCGGTGATCGTCCTTACGGCGAACGCCGTTGTGGGCGCAAAGGAACAGTATCTGGAAAAAGGCTTCGCGGACTATCTGTCCAAGCCGATACAGGAGGATGAGATGATCGACATGGTATACCGTTACCTGCCGGAAGAACTGATCCACAGCGAAGACAGCGGGGAAGAGAAAATGCCGTCCCAAAGCGGCGCTGCTGAGGAAGAAAAAGAGCCGTCCCGAAGCGGCAGTGCTGCTGAGGAAGAGAAAACGCTGTCCCCAAGCGGCAGCGCTGCTGAGGAAGAAAAAGAGCCGTCCCCAAGCGGCAGCGCTGAAAAAGCCGCGCCGGAGAAAGAACGCTTCCCGTCCCTGGACCGTGCCACCGGCATGAAATACTGCCTGGACGATGAGGATTTTTATCTCGAGATGATCGGGACCTATGTGGAAGGAGACCGGCGCGGGGATCTTTCCGCAGCCTATAAGGAAAAGAAGTGGCAGGATTATAAGACCTTTGCCCATTCGGTAAAGAGCACCTCCATGAACATCGGCGCTGTGGAGCTTTCCGCACGTGCCAAAAGCATGGAAGAGGCGGCCGGACGCGGGGATGAGGCTTTTCTTTCCGCGCAGCATGAGAGTTTTCTTGAGGAATACGGAAAGCTGCTGGAGGAACTGAAAGCGGGGCTTAAAGAAGAAAAGCCGTGAAACGCCGTATCATGATCACAGTCGCATACGACGGTACAGACTATCACGGCTGGCAGTTTCAGGAGGGCGTGCCGACGATCGAAGGCGCGCTTTCCGCACGCCTTTTGGATCTGACGGGAGAGGAATGCAGCCTGACCGGGGCCAGCAGGACCGATGCCGGCGTGCATGCTCTGGGCAATGTGGCGGTCTTTGATACCGAAAGCCGTATCCCGGCGGAAAAGTTTCCGGGGGCGCTGAATGCGAGGCTGCCGGGTGAGATCCGTGTGCTGAAAGGGCAGGAGGTGGATGCGGATTTTCATCCCCGTCACTGTCACAGCGTGAAAACCTATGAGTACCGTATCCTGAACAGCCGGAGCGAGGATCCGCTGCGGAGCCGCTATGTACACTGGTATTACGGAGCGCTGGATACGGAGCGCATGCGGGAAGCGGCGGCAGTGCTGATCGGAGAACACGATTTTACGAGCTTCTGTTCGGTGCACGCCCAGTCGGAGACCAGGGTGCGCACGATCTGCTCGCTGGATGTGCTCACGGAGGCGGCGGGAGAAGAAGGAAAGGAGATCGTGCTCCGCATTACGGGGAACGGATTTCTCTATAATATGGTAAGGATCATCGCGGGGACGCTGATCGATGTGGGCAGGGGACAGACGGCAGCCGGAGCGATGGAAGGCATCCTTCTCGGGAAGGACAGGGCTCTGGCCGGCCCCACGGCGCCTGCGAAGGGACTGACACTGAAAAAGATCGCCTTTCCGGACGGGCTTCGTCCCGACAGGCCGGAAAGAGAACAGGATTGATATTGAAGCTGATAAAAGGAAAAAAAAGACTGATCGCGGTCATCATGATGCTGTCGCTTCTGTGCGCCTGCGGCGGTTCGAAGGAGCCGGTGGAGCTTTTTCCGGCGCAGGACGGAGGCGTTTCGACAGGGCAGTCGGGGACGGTACCGGAGGATAACGGACCGGTGCCGACGGATGCTTCCGCGCAGAAAGCGGTCATAGAGCCCAAGAACAAGCTGTACTGGGCGCCGGAGGAGCTGGAGACCATACCGCGGGCCTACTTTGAACCGGCACAGGAGCAGGGAAAGCTGGTCCCGTTTATTTATAATACCTACGAAGCCTTCACCTATGACCAGCGTTCCGTAATGCTGGAAAAAAGGGCTTTTGTCTATCTTCCCTATGATTATGACGAAAACAAGAAATACGACATCATGTATTTCATGCACGGCGGCGGCGGAACCGAGGCGTGGCTGCTCGGAAACCGGACGCAGGTACAGGGCTTCAAGAACGTGATCGATCATGCGATCCAGGACAAGCGCGTCAAGCCCATGATCATCGTATGTCCCACCTACCGGAATGCCGGCTACGGCGAGGTATATGTGGAACGCCAGGATATGGCGATGAAGCTCTGCGCGATCTATTACAAGGAGCTCTTAAACGATCTGGTCCCTTCGGTGGAGCGTCATTACAGCACCTATGCGGAAGGAAAGACGGATCCGGAATCCCTGAAAGCCTCCAGGGATCACCGCTGTTTCGGCGGCTTTTCCAACGGCTCCGTGGCCTGTTGGTACGTCTTTGCGCACGGCACCGATTATTTCCGCTGGTTCATGCCCATGAGCTGCGGCGCGACACTGCAGGATGTGGAGCTGAATGTGATCGCCTCGGGGCTTCCGAAGGACAGCTTTTTTATCTATCTGATGACGGGGACGAAGGATTTTGCGCTGGCCTGCGATTCGGCCAAGGCGCAGCTGATGAAGAATTCGCCCTACTATCAGGAATACAGCAGTCCCTCCGATATCGGGAATTTTGTGTATCGTACAGGAAAGGGTTATGTACACGGCGACATCGCCGCGAGGGAATATATCTATAACGGCATACAGTTTTTCTTTGGCTACGGGTGAGGAAGATGAGCTTACTGATCAAAAACGGAACAGTCGTAAATCCCGGCGGTGAGAGCGGCCGGCTGGACATCCTTGCGGAGAACGGAAAGATCTGCCGCATGGAGGCGGGGATCACGGAGGAAGCGGAGCGTGTCATCGATGCCGCGGGCTGCCTTGTCATGCCCGGTTTTGTGGATGTGCATGTGCATTTCCGCGATCCGGGGCAGACCTGGAAAGAGGATATCCTGAGCGGCGCGGAAGCAGCAAAGCACGGCGGTTACACCTCCGTGGTGATGATGGCGAATACCGTGCCGGTGGTGGATTCGGAAGAGACCCTGCGCTATGTCCTGGAAAAGGGACGGCAGACGGGGATACATGTTTACGCCTGTGCCAGCGTGACAAAAGGAATGGCCGGGAAGGAACTGAACGATCTGGAAAGCCTTGCAAAGGCCGGAGCCGTGGGCTTTACAGATGACGGGAAGCCGCTCTGCGACGCGGCTCTGGTGGAGGAAGCCATGAAACGAGCGGCGGCGCTCGGGCTGCCCCTCAGCTTTCATGAAGAGGACCCCGCGTTTGTAAAAACCCCGGGCTACAACCATGGCGCCGCATCGGAGCATTACGGCATCGGCGGGGCCGACCGGGAGGCGGAGATCCGCCTGATCCGCAGGGACGTGGAACTGGCTCTGAAGACGGGAGCACAGATCGACATCCAGCATATCAGCACAAAAGAAGGGGTGGCCCTGGTGAGGGAAGCACGGCGCAAAGGAGCTAATGTTCACGCCGAAGCCACGCCCCATCATTTTTCACTGACGGAGGAGGCAGCCATCGCCCACGGGAGCATGGCAAAGATGAACCCGCCCCTGCGCACGGAGGAAGACCGTCTTGCCATCGTGGAAGGACTGGCGGACGGTACGATCGAGATGATCGCGACGGACCATGCCCCCCATTCCGCGGAGGAAAAAGCGAGGGGGCTGACCGAAGCGCCCAGCGGGATCATCGGTCTGGAGACCGCGCTGCCTCTGGCAAACATGTATCTTCTGGAGAGCGGAGCGCTCACGCCCGCGCTGCTGGCGGAAAGGATGAGCCTTTTTCCGGCACGGATCTACGGCCTGGACGCCGGCGTGCTGAAGCCGGACGGCAATGCGGATCTCGTGATCTGGGATCCCGAAGAGAGATATATCGCGGGAGCTTATGCTTCCCGCTCCTCCAACACGCCTTTTACGGGCCGGGAGATGAAGGGCACGGTAAGGTATACGGTCTGTGACGGCGCGGTCGTTTATGAGAGGTGAGCATGTGGAAAGATCCGAAGGGCTGGGATACTCCCGGCAGGGATAATGCACAGCGGGCGGCGGCTTTCCGTTATGAAAGCTTTGAAACGGAAGGTATGAAGCTGCTTTACCGGCATTTTGTGCCGCAGGACGGGGGAAAGGGACTTCCCCTCGTGCTTTTTCTGCATGGCGCGGATGTTGCGGGCAGCGATAATGAAAGCCAGCTCCTGCATCATGATATCGGAACGCTCTTTGCGGCGGAAGAACGGCAGAAGGAACATCCCTGCCATATCCTGGCGCCGCAGTATCCCGAAGGCAGCCACTGGGGCGCAGCGGAGATGCTGCGCCGGCTGGAGGCGCTGCTGGACAGCGTGATCGCGAAAGAAGGCTGCGATCCTTCACGGATCTGTCTGTACGGCTACAGTGCCGGAGCCATAGGTCTCCTGGAGCTGATCCGGCGGCGCCCGCATTTTTATGCCGCGGCCATAGCCATCTGCGGAGCGGCGGAGGACCGCTCTTTGGAAGAACTGGCGGACACGCCGCTCTGGTTCTTTCATGCGGATGATGACAGGATCGTTCCAAGCGGCGCAAGAATGTCTCCGGCGGGGCAGAGACGTCTGCTCGGTTCCGTGCCTCTCTGTGGAAGCCTGAAGGCACTCGGTGCAAAAGAGATACGCCTTACCCTGTATCCCGCCGGCTTCATGGAAAAAGAATATCATCTGAATCCTCACTGCAGCTGGGTGCCGGCGGGAGAGGATGAGGAGGCGTGGCGCTGGCTGTTTTCGGCCGTGCGGACTGCTGCTCTACATAATGTCTAAAGCTTTTTTAATATTCTAAACCCTTGAAATTCCGGGGCTGTGCGCTTATAATCCATTCAAGACCTTGCAGAGCAGACCCGTACCGGAAAGGAGGGTAGAGGCGCACGATTCAAGTACAGCAATTCTGCAAGTACTGTTTTCAGGGCGAAAGCCCGTCTTCTGCCATGGAATTATGGCTGCCATAATCACAGAAAATCATATGGCATTGTCTTACCGGGTTCTTTTATGAACCGTCGATCTTGGTCAAGATATGTTACCGAAATCCTGAAAGCAAAAGGCATATGTTTTAAACGACAATACATTTTTTTTGGTACTTTCTGCAGGTCTTGTAATTCCCGGACCGGAGAGTTCTGTCGGATCAACCATACGGATCACGGACACAGACGGATATTTCACGGATATCTTTTTATGGTATTTCTGTACCGTGCCGCTGCGCAGTCAGACGTATCCTGTAATGATCAGATTACCGCAGGGAAAAGCCTTCTCAGAGTGAAATTACCCTAAGGTTCTGCTGCGTAAAGGGAGAAAAGACGGCTTTCCGGTCGTTCTGTCCGGGACAGAAGAGCGTGTAAGTTCCGGTGGGGAACACGATTCTTGTCCTGAACGGAGAATCGTGTTATAATACTAAGCTGTATCATTATGGTTACCGGGCGGCGGAACGCGGCGGACGGTAACGGATCAGGGGTTTTGGGAGCCGTAATGGGAAAGTTCGGAGACACAAATGAGATCCCCGGCGGGAATGCGCCGGAGGATGCGGATCTGTACATAGATGAGTATCCGGAGGATTATGGGGACGGGTACGCGCAGGATTATGCGGAAGACTATGTGGAAGATTATGTAGAGGATTACGTGGATTACGGCGATTATTACGAGGAGGAGCCGGCACCGGTGCGGAGATCCGCGCCTGCCCGCAGCGCAAAGCGCCGCAGTCCGGCGAAAGCATCCCGTTCAAAGAAGCCGGCACCGGAGCGTTCCGCTTCCGCGGGAGCAAAGCGCAGCCGGAAGTCCAAACGGCCCAATAAGGATGTGCTGCGCCGTTTCGGGCAGAAGCTTCTCGCAGTGTTCATCGCGCTGATCCTGATCGTGATCGTGATCGCAGTGGCCTTCGGAGACCGCATCAAACAGAGCATAGAGAATCATGAGGAATTTAACGGCCGCTGGCTGCTTTCGCTCCTGGATCCGGAAAAGTATTCCTACGGCTCGGATCCTGCCGACCTGAAGGATTATTTCAAGCTTTTTTCCGATGACGACGTGGCCATCATCCTGCAGGACGAAAGGATCGAAGCGCATGCAAAATATGTGGACAAGACCGTGTATTTTTCACTGGATACGGTACGGGATCTGTTTACGAAGCGCTTCTATGTCAGTCAGGAGGAGAATCTGCTGCTTTACAGTACCTCGGATCAGGTGATACGCAATGTGATCGGCGAGAGCAGCTATGAACGGGACGGACAGAAAGTTTCCCTGGGCTGTGTGGCGGCACGTTACGGCAAGGACGGGACGCTGTATATCGCGGCGGATTACGTGAAGCTTTTTGCCGACTTTGACTACAGCTTTTTTACCGATGAACAGCATTCCAACCGCGTACAGGTACGTACGCGCTGGGAGGAGGAGAGGATCGCCAGCTTCAAGAGCGCTACCTGGCTTCGTGAAAAGGGCGGGATCAAGAGCCCGGTGCTCCGGGAAATGCAGAAGGGCGACGAGGTCAAGGTCCTGGAAGTGATGGAAACCTGGAGCAAGGTCAAGACCGATGACGCATTTATCGGTTTTGTCGAGAACAAGACACTGAACGAAGCTGTGAGCCGCACACCCCAGCCGGCGACCGGCGCATATCATCCCGAGAAGGATTATGCCATGACACCCGCAAAATCCAAGGTGATGCTGGGCTGGCACCAGACCTTTGAAAAGGACGACGGCAGCGAAATGGAAAAGCTGACCGCGAATGCGCAGGGTATGAATGTGGTTTCGCCCACCTGGTTCCTTTTGCAGGATGAAAACGGCAGCTACCGTTCGGGAGCGACAAAGTCCTATGTGGACCGCGCCCATGCAAAAGGTTATGAAGTGTGGGCGCTGGTGGAGAACATGGAGGCGGATTTTGATGAATATGCCCTGTTCTCCTCGTCGGAACGGAGGGCATCCCTGATCGCGTCTCTGATGAGCGATGCGCAGAGCTTCGGCTTTGACGGGATCAATATGGATATCGAGCTGACGGATGCAAAGCTTTCCAGGACCGGACCGCACTATGTGCAGTTTCTGCGGGAGCTTTCCATCGCCTGCCATAAGGCGGGACTGTCCCTTTCGGTGGATGTGCCGCCTCCCACGGAGAGCAACAAGGGCTTCGATATCGAAGAACTGGGCTATGTCTGTGATTATCTGGTCCTCATGGCTTACGATGAGCATTATGCGGGATCCGAGCCGGGCAGCGTGGCGTCTCTTCCGTTTGTCGAGAAGAGCATCACGGACGTGCTGGAGAAATATCATTTCCCCGCGGCCAAGCTGGTATGCGGCGTTCCCTTCTATACGCGGCTGTGGCGTATCGAGGGCAGCGATGTGAAATCGGATGCCATCAGTATGGGGAAGGCAAAGGATTGGATCGGCAGCAAGGGAGTGGAAACCCTCTGGAGGGATGAAGAGGGGCAGTATTTTGCGGAATATGTTGACGGGACGGCAACGTACCGTATGTGGCAGGAGGAAGAGGAGTCCATCCGCGCGAAGCTCGGCGTGATCCGGGCAAAGGGCGTGAACAGTGTGGCGGCCTGGAAACTGGGACTGGAAAGTGACGGGATCTGGACCCTGATGGACAGCGCGATGAAATGAATACACGTTTACTGAAAGCTGATGAAGAAGCGATACTGGAAGCCGGGGAGCTGTTAAGAAAGGGAGAGCTCGTGGCTTTTCCCACCGAAACGGTATATGGCCTCGGAGGAGATGCATTCTGTGCGGCATCGTCAAAAAAGATCTATGCCGCGAAAGGACGGCCTTCGGACAATCCACTGATCGTCCATATCGCGGAACTTTCCGCGGCGGAAAGGCTGAGCCCGGAGTTGCCGGAAAGCTTTTATACACTGGCGGAGGCCTTCTGGCCGGGCCCGCTGACCATGATCGTTAATAAACGTCCGGAGCTGCCGGGGGAGACGACGGGAGGGCTGGATACCGTGGCGATCCGTCTGCCCGATCATCCGGTGGCGCTGGCCATGATAAAGGCCGGCGGGGGCTATATTGCGGCGCCCAGTGCCAATGCATCGGGAAGACCGAGCCCGACACTGGCGGAACATGTGATGGAAGACCTGAACGGACGCATCCCGCTGATCCTTGACGGAGGCGAAGTGGGTATCGGTGTGGAGAGCACCATCGTGGATCTGAGCGAAGGAAAGCCCATGATCCTGCGCCCGGGTTATATCACGGCAGAGATGCTGGAGCGGGTACTGAAGCAGCCCGTGGGAACGGATCCCGCGCTGCTGAGACCCGGTGAGGGAGGACGTCCGAAGGCACCGGGCATGCGTTACCGGCATTATGCGCCGAAAGGGAGCATGCAGCTGGTGGAGGGCAGCAGTGAAGCCGTGGTGCGTGAGATCTGCAGGAGGCTTTCGGAGAGCGGTAAGCGCTGCGGCGTGCTCTGTACCGATGAGACAAAGGAGAGTTACCGGGCCGATGCGGTGATCAGTCTTGGCAGCAGGAGTGATCTGTCCTCGGTGGCGCTTAGTCTGTACCGGGCGCTGCGGGAACTGGACGATGCCGGGATCGAGGAGATCTATTCGGAAAGCTTTGAAACGGAAGGTTTCGGCATGGCGGTGATGAACCGCATGCTCAAAGCGGCCGGTTATTCGGTGGTAAAGGTTTAACAGATCAAAAAACAGGTGGAGGGAAAGAAAATGAAGCTGTCGATCGGAAGTGACCATGGAGCATTTGCGTTGAAGGAGGAACTGATCCAGTACCTGAAGGAAAAGGGCTACGAGATCGAGGATAAGGGCTGTTATTCGACGGAATCCTGCGACTATCCCGAGTTTGCGAAGGCAGTGGCGGAGGATGTGGCTGCCGGGAAGGCCGAAAAGGGTATCGTGCTCTGCACGACGGGCATCGGCGTGAGCATCGCGGCAAACAAGGTGCACGGGATACGCTGCGCGCTCTGCCATAACGAGCATACGGCCCTGATGACCCGGCTTCATAACGATTCCAATGTGCTGGCCATGGGTGCGGCGGAGCTGACCCCCACACTGGCAAAGCGGATCGCGGATATCTGGCTGGAGACGGAATTTTCGGGAGAAGAAAAGCATCAGCGCCGGATCGACAAGATCATGGCTCTGGAGGACTGAAACATGAAGAGAGCGGGATATATCAGCTGGGACGAGTATTTCATGGGCGTATCCTATCTGTCGGCGCAGCGCAGCAAGGATCCCAGCACACAGGTGGGAGCCTGCATCGTGAGCAACGACAACAAGATCCTGTCCATGGGCTATAACGGCTTTCCCAACGGGGTGAGTGATGATGAGTTTCCCTGGGAGCGCGAAGGTGAAGAGCTGCAGACCAAATATCCCTATGTCACGCACAGCGAGCTGAACGCGATCCTGAACTACCGCGGCGGCTCCCTGGAAGGGACCAAGCTTTATGTGAGTCTTTTTCCCTGCAATGAATGCGCCAAGGCCATCATCCAGGCGGGGATCAAAACCGTTGTCTATGCGGACGACAAATACGACGGTACGCCTGCCAATGTGGCGGCAAAGCGGCTTTTCAACGCCGCCGGCGTGCGCTATTACAAATACCAGAAGAGCGGCAAGAAAGTCGAGATCGAGCTGTAAGCGTAATGGAGAATGTTGAAGCGATAAAACGAAGAGTGCTGAGACTGACGGTAGTGGCGCTGCTGCTGTTCTTTTCGTGCCTTCATCTGGTCTTTGCCAGTGCCGACACGAAAGAGAAGATGGAAGCCGCCGAAAGAAAGAAGCAGGAAAAGGAAGAAGAGCTGGCTTCGGCCCAGCAGGATCTGGAACGTACGGAGGAAAACCTGGCGGCCCTGGAGAGGGTACGGGTCGGATATCAGGGCGAGCTGAACCTCTTAAATGAGGAGATGCAGCTGGTGGCGGATAACCTGGCGGTGCTGGAGACGAAGATTGAGCTCAAGCAGATGGAGATCGACGAGACCCGTGCGGCCCTGGAAGAGGCGGTGGACCTGCGGCAGAGGCAGTACGAAAGCATGAAGGCCCGCATCCGTTTTCTGTACGAGGGCGGGAGCAACGGCTATATGGATATCCTCCTTTCCGCAGAGGATTTCGGCGAGTTCCTGAATTTTGCCGATTACGTGGAACAGCTGTCCGCCTACGACCGTGCCATGCTGGAGGAGTATGTGCGGACCGAGGGCGAGATCGGGGATGAGAGCCGGCGGCTTCAGGAAGAGATGAGTGAGCTCGTATCCCTGCAGGAAGGCGTTGAGGCGCAGCAGGCCAGGGTGAGTGAGCTGATCGGCAAGACCTCGAACCGTATCGCCGCAACGGCGGAATCCATCGAGGATGTGGAAGCACAGGCGGATGAGTACGAGCGCGAGGTGCAGGAAAAGCAGCAGGAAGCGGACGATGCCGAGCAGGAATACCTGAAGATCAAGGCGAAATACGAAGAGGAACTGCGGCTTTCCAGACTCGCGGCACAGTCGGCGTGGCGTGATATCTCGCAGGTGACATTTGAAGATGGGGACCGTTACCTCCTGGCCAACCTGATCTATTGTGAGGCGGGCGGAGAGCCCTATGAGGGACAGGTGGCGGTAGGCGCCGTGGTGATCAACCGCGTGCTCAGTTCGGTCTATCCGGATACGGTGACCGGAGTGATCTATCAGAGATTCCAGTTTTCGCCGGTGAACAGCGGCATGCTGGCTAACGCGCTGGCCGTAGACAAAGCCACCCCCAGCTGTTACCGCGCCGCAGACGAGGCAATGTCGGGGGTGACCAATGTAGGAAACTGTGTATACTTCCGTACGCCTATTCCGGGGCTGGAAGGCATACGCATCGGGGGGCATATCTTCTACTGAGTTTCGGAGGATTCTGCGTTTTCGATATGGATCGTCAGCGTATCGAATTTGTCGGCATAGATGATCTGCAGCAGCCGGTCGAGCTGCGTCAGGGAACGTTTCAGCTGTTCAAGCGTGATCAGGTCTTCATCGAGGCAGCGCACCATTTCATCGATATCCACAACTTTTACAAAGCCGTCGGGATAGATGATCACATCGGCCAGAAGGTCGGTGACGACGAGCCGTTCCTCGTTTTCCTCCTCGAAGTCCACGATATCGCAGTACCAGTATAATAAACTGTTTTCCGCCGTGTAGAATTTGCTCACCTTGATGCCTTCCCGGCGGAAATAGCAGGAATAGCCGTGATGCAGGTCTTTTTTCGGTTTCAGGGCGTTCCATTTTGTGAGGATGATGTTTTCGTTCCATTCCAGGATCTCATCATCTTTGAGCGCGACGCACTCCTGCGGGATCAGACGTTTGCGATAGAGCATGGGATAGGCCATCACGGAATCCTCCTTGTTTTTCCTAAAAGTGTAGCGCGTGGGAGGATTTATGTCAACGGGTGAACAGGTACAGATCCCCCGAAAGTGAGCGCCGGTGCAGATGAACTCCCCTCGCTTGCATTTCCTCCCAGTTCGGTGGTATAATAGGTCGGTATGTCCGGAAAGCAGAAAGTAAAAGGAAAACTGAAAGCATACGTTCAGGCTCCGCTTTTGCTGGGGCTTATCCTTGTGCTGGTCAATGTCGGGATCTATCTCGTCAATATACAGGCGGGGATGATACTCAGCGGCTTTGCGCTGGTCTATCTGATCACCATGATCTTTATGGTGCTTTTCGCGCGGCCGGGCCTGAATTCGGAGCTGGTGAATTTTGCCACGGAATACGGGCAGGTGCAGAAGCGTCTCTTAAAGGAGCTGGAGCTTCCGCATGCGCTGCTGGACGGCAGCGGCCGCATCATGTGGATGAACAGTGCCTTTGAAAAACTGGGCGAAAAGGAACGCTTTTATAAAAAGAACATCCACAATTTCATGCCCGAGATCAAGCGCGAACTGCTTCCGGAGGAAGATGAGATCCGGGAGATCAACTTAAGCTATGCGGACAGGGATTATCTCGCGCGCATCAAGCGGATCGAGCTGCAGGATGTGGAGCCTCTGATGGAGATCGAAGATGAGTCGAGCTCCGGCCTTTTTGCACTCTACCTTTTCGACCAGACGGCCCTGAACCTTGCGCTGACCGAACTGGATAACCAGAGCGTAGTGGTGGGCTTCCTTTATATCGACAACTACGACGAAGCACTGGAAAGCGTGGAGGATGTGGGACGGAGCCTCCTGGGCGCCTTTATCGACCGGCAGGTGAGCCAGTATGTCAATGATCTGGACGGCATCGTCCGCAAGACGGAAAAGGGCAAGTATCTGGTGATCCTCAGGAAGAGCGCACTGACACAGGCCATGGACGGCAAGTTCAAGATCCTTGAGGATGTGAAGAGCATCAATATCGGAAATGAGATCCCGGTCACGCTTTCGATCGGTATCGGTCTGGGCGGGCTGACCTACGCGCAGAACTGCGAATTTGCGAGAAACGCGATGGATCTGGCCCTGGGCCGCGGCGGCGACCAGGCGGTGGTCAAAAGCAAGGACAGCGTCAGTTATTTCGGCGGCAAGAGCCAGCAGAAGGAAACGCCCACACGCGTGCGTGCCCGCGTCAAGGCCCAGGCACTGGAGGAGATCATCTCCAGCCGCGAGACCATTTTTGTCATGGGACACCGCAACGGCGATATGGACAGCTTCGGTGCCGCGGTCGGCATACGTGCGGCGGCTCTGAGCCTGGAGAAGAAATGTTATATCGTGCTGGAAAATGTCACGCCTTCCCTGCAGCCGCTGGTGGATCTGTACCGCAACCGTGCGGATTACGAGGAGGATTCGGTGATCAGCGCACAGAGGGCGCAGGAACTGCTGGACGCGAACAGCGCCGTGGTGGTGGTGGATGTGAACCGTCCGGGCATCACGGAGTGTCCGGAGCTTTTGAAGAACTGCAAGGCGCTGGTGGTACTGGATCATCACCGTCAGGGACAGGATACCATCGAGAATGCGACGCTTTCCTATGTGGAGCCCAATGCATCTTCTGCCTGCGAGATGGTGGCGGAGATGCTGCAGTATGTGAATAACGGCGTCAAGTTCAAGAGCGTGGTGGCCGACTGTCTCTATTCTGGTATCGTTATGGATACCCAGAGCTTTACCAGCAAGACCGGCGTACGTACCTTTGAAGCGGCGGCTTTCCTGCGCAGGAACGGCGCCGATGTGACGCGGGTGCGCAAGATGTTCCGCGAGGACGTGGCCGATTACATGGCCAAGGCCGAGGCGGTGCGAAATGCCGAGATCTACCGGAAGGATTATATCCTGAGCTCCTGCCAGAGCGAGGGACTGAAGAGCCCCACGGTGGTGGCGGCCCAGGCGGCCAACGATCTGCTGAACATCAACGGTGTGCGCGCCAGCTTCGTATTGACGGAGTATCAGGGACAGGTCTATATCTCGGCCCGTTCCATCGATGAAGTGAATGTCCAGATCATCATGGAAAAGCTCGGCGGCGGCGGGCATATGAGCAGCAGCGGTGCCCAGATGAAGAATACCACGGTCGAAGCTGCGATGATCGTTCTGAAAAATACCTTGGATACCATGATACAGGAGGGTGAGATCTGATGAAAGTGATATTGACGGAAGATGTAAAGGCTCTGGGAAAAGCGGGTGATCTGGTCGAAGTGAGCGACGGATATGCCCGGAATTTTATTCTGAGCAAGAAAAAAGGCGTGGAAGCCACTTCGGCAAACCTGAACAATATGAAGCTGAAAAAGGCCAATGACGAGCGCATCGCGAAGGAGCAGCTGGAAGAAGCAAAGGCTTTCGCGAAAGAGCTCTCCACGAAGGAACTGAAGCTGGGGATCCGTGCCGGTGAAGGCGGCAGGGCCTTCGGCTCCATTACATCGAAGGAGATCGCGCAGGCTGCACAGGATCAGCTGGGTCTGACGCTGGACAAGAAAAAGATCATCCTGAAGGATCCGATCAAGAGTGCGGGAGTGCAGCAGATCCAGATCCGTCTGCATCCGCAGGTGATGGGAGAGCTGAAGCTTACGGTGATCGAGGAGAAGTAAGATGCCGGAAGGAAACGATAGCGCCGCGCGCAGGATACGGCCCCATAACCGGGAGGCCGAGGCTGCCGTGCTGGGCGGTCTGTATATCGATAATTCGCAGATCACCGCGGTCAGGGATATACTGCCGGATCCGGCAATGTTTTATAATAAGACCTACGGAAGCATCTATGAGGCGATGATCGCGCTTCACCGTAAGGCCATGGCCATCGATATGGTCACCCTGCAGGATAAGCTGAAAGAGATGAACGTGCCCCCCGAGGTGGTGAGCGCGGATTTTCTGCGGGATGTGATCACGGCCGTGCCGACGGCGGCAAATGTGAAATATTACGCCAATATCGTGGCGGAGAAGGCGCTGATGCGGGATCTTCTCACGGTCACGGAGGCGATCACCGAGGACTGCTACAACGGGAACAAGGAAGTGAACGAACTGCTGGAGGAGACGGAGCGCAACGTGTTTGCCGTGGTGCAGAAGCGTTCGGTCGGGCGTATCACGCCGGTAGAGCAGATCGTCATGCATTCTCTGGAGATGATCGACAAGGCAGCCCGGACCACCGGAGAGGTGACGGGACTTGCCACCGGTTTTACGGATCTGGATCACAAGACGGCGGGCTTTCAGCCGGGAAATCTGGTCCTTGTGGCGGCGCGTCCGGCGATGGGAAAGACCTCCCTGGTGCTGAGCATGCTTCAGAATATCGTGACGAAGCAGAAGAAACCGGCACTGATGTTTTCGCTGGAAATGAGCGATAACGAGCTGATGAACCGTCTGCTTTCCATGGATTCCGGCGTGAATTCGCAGAAATTCAAGACCGGCGATCTAACGGATGCGGACTGGGAACTGCTGACCGAGAGCGGCGGGAATCTGGCGCATGCGCCGATCTATATGGTGGATACCGCGACCACGCTGGGCGAGATCAGTTCCATCTCCCGTAAGCTTAAAGCGGAAAAGGATATCCAGGTGGTGGTGATCGACTACCTGCAGCTGATGAATTCCACCAGCCGCAGGGCGGACAGCCGGCAGCAGGAGATCTCCGAGATCTCGCGCGGACTGAAGCTTCTGGCAAAAGAGCTGGGCATTCCGATCATCGCGCTCTCACAGCTTTCCCGCGGACCGGAGTCGCGTACGGATCACCGGCCCATGCTTTCGGACCTGCGTGAATCCGGAGCGATCGAGCAGGATGCGGATACGGTGCTTTTTATATATCGCGATGAAGTTTATAAAGCGGACAGTGATAAAAAGGGGATAGCCGAGATCATCATCGCCAAGCAGCGAAGCGGTCCCATTGGGACGGTGGAACTGGTATGGCTTCCGGATTTCACCCAGTTTAAGAATAAGGAATACAGGTAAAGCAGATGCAGTATATCACCAGACAGGAAAAACGCAGACGTGACAGTCTGCACTTCGATGAAAGTGAATACCTTGGGAATACCGGTTTTGCCGGCGTGTCTTCCTCGGTCAGGGAAAAGGTCCTGAAGGAAGTGACGGATGAGGTGAAGCAGGGGACGCGCGTAAATACGGTGAGCGGGAGCCGCGCCGGGACAGCCGTTTATATTAACGGTGGCCGCTCTGGTGACAGCGCGGAAAGCGGAGCCTCCGGGGACGGGTACTACGATGAGGACGGCAGTTACACCGAAAGCGGGTACTACGATGAAGACGGGAATTACGCCGAAGGCGGGTACTACGATGAAGACGGGAATTACGCCGAAGGCGGGTACTACGATGAGGACGGGAATTACGTCGAAGGCGGGTACTACGATGAAGACGGGAATTACGTCGAAGGCGGGTACTACGATGAAAACGGGAATTACGTCGAAGACGGGTACTACGATGAAAACGGGAATTACGTTGAAGGCGGGTACTATGACGAAAACGGCGATTACGCCGGAGACGGGTATTATGACGGGGCCGACGATGCCGGCGGGTATTATGACGAAGACGACGCATATGAGGAAGACGGCGACGGCAGCGAAGACGGCTACTATGATGACGACGAATACGAAGAGGAAGGTCCCTATGACCGCGGCAGCGGTTATTCCTATGATGATTATGAGGGAGATATCCCCGCAGCACCGGTAAAGAAGAAAGAGAAGAAGGAAAAAAAGACCGGGAAAAAGCGCAGTCCGCTCCGTAAAGTATGGAGCGTGGTCTGGCGTGTCCTGGTATTTATACTCGTGACGGCACTCATACTGCTCTTCTTCATCGTGGGAGCGGTAAAGACGATCCTGAACGATCCCTGCCCTTCGGAGACCTTCAAGAGCGAATTTGTTTCCTTTGCATTTGAGACCAGCGCCCTTAAATGGCTGCCCCGGGTCTTCCTTTCGGATGAGGAGGTGGATGATATCATCAACCGCAACCTGATGCCGGAAGCACCGGACGGCACGGTTTCGGACAAGGATCTGATCGTGATCGATGAGACCCCGGATGAGGACGTGGAGCCGATCACGCTGGAGGAACTTTTCGGTACCACATATCACGGCTACATGATGACCATACAGGATCCTTCTACGGTCTATGTCGGCATTGTGGACCAGTTTGCGGAAGCGCGCGGCTGGATCGTTCCCCAGTTCTGCGAGACCTACGGGGCCATCGGCGGTGTGAACGGCGGTGAATTCGTGGATATGGGAAGCTATTCCTACACGGCCATGCCTGTGGGAGGTGTGGTCAGCCAGGGCAAGGCGGTCTTTGAAAACAACGCCGGCGGCAAATGGAATCTGGTGTGCATGACGGATGAGAACAAGCTGCTGCTGCTCAAGGGATATTCGGTGCAGGCGGCAGTGAACGAATACCATGTGCGTGACTGTGTGCATGTCAAGCATGAGACAGGGCCTTTCCTGATCATCGACGGCGAGCCTCTGGAAGTGCCCAGCATCGATGTGTACGGCGGCGGCAAGAATCCCCGTACGGCCATCGGGCAGCGTGCGGACGGCGCGATACTGATGTGCGTTGTGGACGGACGTCAGGCTTCCAGCCTGGGTGCGACCTTTAAGGACATGATCGATATCATGCAGGAATACGGCGCGGTGAACGCCGCCTGCCTGGACGGAGGAACCTCCACGCAGATGTATTATGAAGGCGAGATCGTCAATAATCCCTACTCGCCCACGGGACCGAGGCGCTGTCCTACGGCCTGGCTGGTTGGCGGAGGTGAGAGAAAATGAGCGCAAAGAAACAGAAAAAGAAGAAGAAGTTTCCCATATTTGCCGTACTCATGCTCGTATATATCGTGGTGGGGATCACGGTAAGCCTGATCCTCTTTAAGAAGCTGCGTTCGTGGCTTACGGATTACGAGTCTTCCCAGGCGAAGTACGGACTGGATGAAGTGCTGGCGGCACTGGATGCCAACGATATCGACAGCATCATCCGTGAGGATACGCTGTCGACGGAGATGCCCGGCGCTACGCTGGATGCCTACCGCAGTGTGCTGAAGGATCGTTTTTCCGGCAAAACGGTCAGCGTCAACGAAGCGAAGGACGCTACCAAGGAAGTGCCCAAATACGTGCTGCTGGCCGACGGCGAAGCCGTCATGGATGTGACGCTCAAGGTTAAGGGCAAAAACGAAAGTGATATGGATCTGTGGACCTATGACCATTTCTATCCGGATGCCTACAACCGTAACGACACGGTCTATACGATCACGGTACTGAAGGGCTGTGTGGTCCGTGCGAACGGCAAGGCCCTGGGCGATGAGGATGTGAAAAAGGATGCCGACGGAAATCCGAAGATCACACAGATCAAGGATCTGAAGGCAGTGGAGCAGTATCTGGCGGAGGTGCCCTGCTTTATCACCTACAGTGTGAGCGGTTTTCTGACGGAGCCGCAGATCACGGCCGAGACGAAGGACGGAAAGTCTATGGAGCTTGCGAGGGAAGGGAACGAGTTTTCGGCGGACCTGCCCTTTGAAGAGAGCCTGGCTGCCGAGGTGGAGGCGATCTGCCCGACGATCATGGAGGCCTACGGAAAGCGTTTCATCGGAAAGAATACCGGCGAGATCCTGAAGTACCTGCTGCCGGATTCCGAGTATAAGAACTCCCTGGTCACGGCGATGACCAATTTCTATCCGACCGAAAAGATCAAGAGCTTTACTTTCGATAACGAAAGCTGCTCGAATTTCATTACCTATACCGAGAACTGCGTTTCGGTCGATATCCGTTTTGATCTGATCGTGGAATTCAATGTGGCCGGTTATAATACCGAAAATGAAGGCAGCGAAGCCACCTGGCTCTTCATCAAACAGGACGGGACCTGGTATCTTGCGGCGGTACCGAGACAGCGCCCGGTCAAGGATGAATAGGGATGTTGAAGACAGATCTGTATTGATAAAAAAAAGAGCGGCCCAAAGGCCGCTTTTTTCCTGCCGCTTTTATTCGCCGATCACCCCGATATAAGGGAGATTGCGGTATTTCTGGGCGTAATCCAGACCGTAACCGACGATGAATTTATCGGGCACCTCAAAGCAGGTGTAATCCACATCCACCGGATGGGTGCGACGTGAGGGCTTGTCCAGCAGGGTGCAGAGGGCAAGGGACGCGGGGCCGCGGTCCTTGAGCATGCTCATCAGGTAGGAAAGGGTACGTCCGCTGTCGACGATGTCCTCTACCACCAGCACATCTTTTCCTTCGATGCTCTCGTCCAGATCCTTTACGATCTTTACGACGCCGCTGGAGCTTTTTTCATTTCCGTAGCTGGAGACTGACATGAAATCGAGGGTCACCGGTATGCTGATGCGCTTGGCCAGCTCACAGGTGAAAAAAACACCGCCCTTTAATACGCTGATCAGATGCAGTTCCTTGCCGGCGTAGTCCTCGCTGATCAGTTCTCCCAGCTCGCGTATGCGGGCATCCACCTCGTCCTCGCTGATCAGCACACTGATCCTGTCATCCATGGCAGCCGTACCTCCTTTATGATCGTATGATTATGCCGTTATGTTTCTTTCTGTTCACTATAATAGCATAGCCCGGAGAGACTGAAAAGAAAAAATAATACAGAGACGCAGTCCTTTTTTTGGCATGAAATGGGCAGTCTTTTTGTGGACAAGTACAGTTCTTGCGCATATAATTGAATATATGCTGAGACGGTTTTACTCTTTGGCTTGTTTTCTGCTACCATGTATCCTCTGGTACATTGTGAACAGAAAAAAGCTGGAAAAAAAAGAAAACATGCCCCTGCATCTTTTCTGGTGCGGGGTTTTTCTGGTATACCTCCATCTGGCCGCCTGGGATGCGGCGGATATCGGGACGATCTGGGATACGGTCCATCTCGACCATATGCCGATGGGGGTGAATCTCCGGCCTTTTTCGTATGACGGGAATGCGCGCATTGCGACCAGGCTGAACCTGCTGAACATTTTTATGTTCCTGCCGCTGGGCTTCCTGCTCCCGCTGATCTGGAAGGAACATCGCAGTTTTATCCGGACGGCGCTGACCGGACTCTATTTCTCACTGCTGATCGAGCTCTGCCAGCTTTTTAATCACCGGGCGACGGATGTGGACGATCTGATCATGAACACCCTGGGTGCGGTGATCGGCTGGGGGATATGGCGCATATACAGCCTGCTGTTCAAAAACAGCGGGAAACGTTCGGTGAGCGTGATGCCTTCGGAAGCGATATGGCTCATCAGTCTGGGCGTGGCCGGGATCTTCCTGCTCTACAACCGCTATATCGGCTCCGACATGCTGTACTTTGTGTATTAGGTTGATTTTCGAACCTTTGTATAGTAAAATATCAGGACAAGAAAGGGGAGCGTTCATTGGATACGAAAATTTTGCTCGAAAACGGAACAAATGAACTGGAAGTACTGGAGTTCAGGATCGGAAACCGTCATTACGGCATCAATGTCGCCAAGGTACGCGAGATCATCACCTATCAGGAGGTGACGCCGGTGCCTCATGCGCATCCGTCCATAGAGGGCATATTCATGCCCCGCGGCGTGATGATCACAGCTATCGATCTGCGCAACTGCCTGCAGATGGGAGAGAGCAGACCCGGAGGTCTTTTCATCATCACCAATTTCAACTCCCTGGATCTGGCTTTCCATGTGGATGCGGTACTGGGGATCCACCGTGTGTCCTGGGCAGATATCATGAAGCCTTCAGCAACGGCGGTAAATATCGAAGACGGCGTATCTACCGGTATCATCAAGAAGGACGATAAACTGATCATCATCCTGGATTTTGAAAAGATCGTGTCCGACATCAATCCCGAGATCGGTCTGAAGATGACGGATGTGCAGGCCTTTAACGGACGCGCACGTATCGATGTGCCGATCCTGATCGCGGAGGATTCGGCGCTGCTCAATAAGCTGATCGTGCAGAGCCTGGAGACGGCCGGATATACCAATCTGACCCATACCGAAAACGGGCAGCAGGCCTGGGATCTGATCAATGAATGGAAGCAGGCGGGCACATTGGACAAACATGTACAGTGTGTGATCACCGATATCGAGATGCCCCAGATGGACGGACACCGTCTGACCAAGCTCATCAAGGAAGATGAACAACTGAAAAAACTGATCGTCGTGATCTTCTCTTCAATGATCAATGAAGATCTGCGCCGGAAGGGAGAACAGCTGGGAGCCGATGCGCAGCTTACCAAGCCCGAGATCGGGAGTCTGGTGAGCGCTGTGGACGGGCTTCTCGGTGTAACGGAAAAATAAGATGGAACTTTTATTTTACATATTGCTGCTTATCGTAGGCTTTGTCGGCCTGATCAAAGGTGCGGATCTCTTCGTGGACGGAAGTTCCGCACTGGCAAGAACCTTTCATGTGCCCGGACTGATCATCGGTCTGACCATCGTGGCCATGGGCACCAGTTTTCCGGAGCTGGCGGTCAGTACCTCCGCGGCGATCTCCGGTTCCAACGAGATCGCGCTGAGCAATGTGCTGGGCTCCAATATCTTTAATCTTCTGGTGGTTTTGGGTTTCTGTGCGCTCTTCCGTACGGTCCCCGTGGAGAAGAACATACTCCGGAGGGATTTCCCGGTCTGTCTGGTGGTGGCGGTGGTCATGCTTTTTGTTACCTGCACCGACGCGCTGCTGAGCGGAAACTTTTTCAATATGCCTGTTACGGCCGATGCGGGAGAGGTTCCCCGATGGTTCGGCCTTGCGCTTCTGGCAGCGTTTGTGCTCTATATCCTTGTGCTGATCGTTGATGCAAAAAGGCATCCCCGTCAGGAGGAAGAGGATGAAGGAAAGCCCATGGCTGTATGGAAAAGCTTCCTTCTGATCCTGATCGGCGCGGGGCTGATCGTGGCCGGAGGCGAGGCCGTGGTGCGCAGCGCCAAGTATATCGCGATGGCTGCCGGAATGACCGAGACCCTGGTGGGGCTGACCATCGTGGCGATGGGGACCAGCCTGCCCGAGCTGGTGACCAGTATCGTGGCTGCGCGTAAGGGCGAAGTGGATATGGCAGTGGGAAATGCCGTCGGAAGCTGTATCTTTAATGCGATGCTGATCCTTGGCGTATCCTCCGCGATCCATCCGTTTGCGGTCAATACGGCATCTCTTTTCGATATGATCATCCAGATCGTGGTGGTGGTGGTCACGCTGCTCTTTTCTGCCACGGGGAAGGGCATCACCCGCGGAAAAGGTTTTCTGATGCTTTGCATGTATGCGGCGGACATGGTATTCGCCGTGATGCGATAGGAGCGGCTTATGAACGAGTATCGGGATCTGCGTACGGACGCACCCTATCAGCCCGGGGATGAAGTGGAAGGAACGGCGTACCGCTACTCCGAGGAATTCGGCATGATGTATGTGGCGGTGGATGAGATCTATGCCGCGGCGATCCCGAAGCGCGAGCTCTACGGGGAGGTAAAACCAGGAGATACCGTGCATGCGCGCGTGGCGCGCGTTCGCGAAGACGGTACCCTGGATCTGAGCATACGGCAGCCGGCGCATCTGCAGATGCAGGACGATATGAAAAAGATACTTGTGCTTCTTGAGGAATACGGGGGCGTGCTGCCTTTTACCGAAAAGGCGGATCCCGAGGTGATACGCCGCGAGACCGGAATGAGCAAGAACGAATTCAAGCGCGCGGTGGGCCACCTGTATAAGGAGCGGAAGATACGGATCGAGGATGGAAAGGTGAGGAGCGTATGAACGGAAGGATCTCCGGAAGATTGTTTCTGTCGATCACAGTGATCTATATCGCGGTGGAGCTGCTTCTGAGCTTCACGCCGCTTTTGGACGGCCTGGACGTGATCGGGTCGATGATCATAAGCGAGCTTATCATCATCGTTCCGTCGCTGGTCGCTTTTTATTTCAGCAGGGAGCGTTTTACGGAAGTGTTTGCGATACGCGGGATCAAGCCGGTGCTGATCCCGTTGTGTATACTGTTTACGGTACTTGTACTGCCGCTATGCAGCTGCCTGAATCTGGTCACGCTCTTTTTTGTCGAGAACCAGGCGGCCGGTATCTTTGACAGCCTCTCGGAAGCGGGGCTGGGACTGATGGCATTCTTTACCGCAGTGGCGGCGCCGGTCTTTGAGGAACTGACTTTCCGCGGCGTGATCTTCAGCGGGATACGGAAGAGCGGTTCGGCGGTACAGGCCATTGTCTGGTCTGCCGTGCTTTTCGGTCTTTTCCATATGAACCTCAACCAGATGTGTTATGCCATCGCGCTGGGCCTCTTCTTCGGAGCGCTGCGGGAGGTGACTGGATCCGTCATTCCCTCCATCATCTGCCATATGACCATCAACGGCAGCAGCACGATCGTGATGCTTTTGCAGAGCGGGGGAAACAGTGCGGCAGAGGAAAGCACGTCGCTTCAGGAGCTGGCATCGCAGGCGCTTACCACGGAGATCCTGGTGCAGGCGCTGACGATCTATATCGTGATGGCCTTTGCGGGAGCAGCGGTGGCCCTGTGTGTTCTGGCGCTGATCGCGCGCAAGCAGGGCGGGCTTGTCCGGTTTAAGGAGATCCTTACACAGCGCAAGGCCACCCGCGGTCATGTGGCGGGGCCGTCCCTGATCGCAGGCGTGGTGCTGTGCTCGCTGATGATCAGCTTTGTCCTGGTATGGAAGTGGATAGGGCCGGCGATCATGGCGGCCTCCTGACAAAAGAAAGAAAAAGCATACGGGCGTAAATACGCCGGGAAATAAAAAAGGACAGCCTTCCGGGCTGTCCTTTTTCATTTTCGGTATTTTTCAGACACTTACGTCAAAATTGCCGCCGACATTGGGGTTGACCGAACGCTCCATCGCAGCGGAGTCGATCATCTTTACGATCCCCGCTCCCTCGGCGGACTGCTGATCCAGCGCCTTGCTGAGCATTGCCACGCCGACATCCCCCATCTGTCCCTGGTTCACCGCCGCCAATGCCACACTGGTGTTGATCGCACCGATACTCATTTTGCAGCCCTCCTTTCACCATCCTTGTGACAGATATTATGAACTTATTTCGGACGGATGTCAAGACAAAACGGCAGAAAACTGTGAATTGTCTGTGAAATTCGGGCCCGGTTCCGGCCGGATCGGGGAAAGGGTGACATAAATTTTTTCGTGATACGCCGTTTTTTTTGGTGAGTTTACATAAAAACAGCTCTATTGTGAACTTTTAATGAAAAACAACAAAATCACTATGGATTTTTTTGGTGAAATATATTAAAATACCGTCGGGTGGGTAAAAACTATATAATTATGAGTAATCATGTTGGGTAATAATCACTATAGCATAGTTTTTGCGGGGGACAGGGAATGATTTCAAATCAGATCTTGCAGAACACGATCGACGGAATGAACGCGATCACACATGTGGAGTTTTGCGTGACGGATGTTGATGGGCGCGCGGTGGTCTCCACGATGAAGGAGAAAAAGAACTTCGAAAAAGCCGTGCAGGAATTTGTACATTCCGCCGCGGACGGGCAGGAGCAGAAGAACTGCCACTTTTTCAAGGTCTATGACGAGCAGCAGCTGGAATACGTACTGATCGTTTCCGGCAGCAATGAAAACGCCTACCTTGTGGGAAAGATGGCGGCCTATCAGCTGCAGAGCCTACTGGTCGCGTACAAGGAACGCTTCGATAAGGACAATTTCATCAAGAATCTCCTGCTGGATAATCTGCTGCTGGTGGATATCTACGGGCGCGCGCGGAAGCTTCATATGCAGATCGATAAAAAGCGCGTGGTCATGGTCGTGGAGAGCAATGTCGACAAGGACAGCAATACGGTAGAACAGATCCGGGATTTTCTCGCGGCCGGCGGCGGAAAAGAGATCGTTACCGCGGTGGACGAGAACAATACGGTGATCGTAAAGGAACTGGCCGACGATGCGGATATCAAAGAGGTGGAGAGCACGGCGCACAGCATCGTCGAATTCCTTACAAAGGAAGGCCAGGAGGGAGTGAAGCTGGCTTTCGGTACCATTGTGGGCGAGATCAAGGAAGTGAGCCGCTCCTACAAGGAAGCGCGTATGGCGCTGGATGTGGGCAAGATCTTTCTTTCGGAAAAGGACGTCATCCCTTATAACGAACTGGGGATCGGGCGCCTGATCTATCAGCTGCCTCTGCCGCTCTGCCGCATGTTCATCCAGGAGATCTTCGGCGGCAGGAATCCGGAGGAGTTTGACGAGGAGACGCTGACGACGATCCATAAGTTCTTCGAAAACAGTCTGAATGTTTCCGAGACGTCCCGGCAGCTGTTCATCCACAGGAATACCCTGGTGTATCGTCTGGACAAGCTTCAGAAGAGCACCAATCTGGATCTGCGCGTGTTTGAGGATGCCATCACTTTCAAGATCGCACTGATGGTGGTGGAATACATGCGCTATATGGAAGAAAAGGATTATTAAAGAGAGGAAAAAGTTTTGGCAAAAAGAGAACTGATCGGTGATTCCGAGGAAGTCCGTGCGGCTATCGAAGACCTGAGGGAAAAGGTGGCGGCGGCAAAGGAAACGCCGGAAGACGGTGAGGAAGCGGAGTATTATCCGGAGGAAGCGGAAGCAGGGCCGGAAAGCGATATCGCCGTAAAGAGTTTTGAAGACCGGATCAACGATACGGTACCTGCCGGAAATGTGGGCGACCTTTTAAACGAGCGTGAAGAAGAACTGGAAAACGAGCGCGAGCAGGAAAGGGAGCAGCTGGAGGAACAGCGCCTGCAGCGTATGCAGCGCCGCCGTGCCAACATGGAGCGCCTGGAACACCGTGTGGAGGCACCGGTACGTAAAAGAATTGTGGCAGCGGAACCGGAGGAAGAAGAACAGCCGAAGAAGCGCCGCAGGAGAGGGAAACAGCCGGATAAATACATCATTTCGCTGGACGGCGTGAGCAAGTCCTATGTAAAGGGTGTTCCGGCACTGAATGATGTCAATATCCATATACGGCCCGGTGAGTTTGTTTTTATCGTGGGAGATTCCGGCTCCGGTAAATCCACACTGATCCGTCTGCTCCTTCGTGAGCTGAAGCCCACGACAGGGACCATACGTGTGAACGGTTTCCAGGTGGAGAGACTGCGCCGCGGACGCATCCCGAAACTGCGCCGCAGCATGGGCGTGGTCTTTCAGGATTTCCGCCTTTTAAAGGACAGGAATGTATATGAGAACGTGGCCTTTGCACAGAGGATCATCCAGGTGCCTTCAAGGGAGATGAAGCGCAATGTTCCCGAGATCCTTGCAATGGTGGGTCTGGCAGGCAAATATAAGGCGCGTCCCAACGAGCTTTCCGGCGGTGAACAGCAGCGTGTGGCGCTGGCTCGTGCGCTGGTGAACAAGCCCCCCATCCTTCTGGCGGATGAGCCTACGGGAAATCTGGATCCGAAGAACACACTGGAGATCATGAAGCTGCTGGACCGGATCAACCAGAACGGTACCACCGTGGTCGTGGTAACGCACAATGACAAGATCGTCAATGACATGCAGAAGCGCGTGATCACCATAAAGAAAGGCGTTGTGGTGAGCGACGAGGAAATGGGTGTATATATCGATGAAGATTAGTACTTTTTTCTATGTGATCAAACAGGGGATCAAGAGTACCTTTAAGAACAAGTGGTTCACGCTTGCATCCATCGCCACCATCGGAGCCTGCCTGTTTCTTTTCGGTGTGGGATACAGCGTGGTGATGAACCTGCAGTACATGGTGAAATCGGCGGAAGAGGGAGTATCCATCACGGTCTTCTTTGATGAGGGCATCTCGGATGAACGCATCGAGTCCATCGGTGATATGATCAAGGCGCAGCCGGCGGTATCGCGGGTGGTGTATGTTTCGGCAGATGAAGCCTGGGCGGGCTTCAAGGACGAATACCTCGGGGAATACGCCGACGGATTCACCGAGAATCCGCTGGAAAACTCCATGAACTACCAGATCTATCTGAAGGATGTGTCGCAGCAGGCGCAGCTGGTATCCTGGCTGGAGAGCAGTGTGGACGGCGTGCGGCGTGTAAACCGCTCGGAGGTGACGGCCAATATGCTGACGGGCATGAATTCGCTGATCGCCTATGTATCGATCGGCATCATCATCATCCTGCTGGCCGTATCCATCTTCCTGATCTCGAATACGGTCATGATCGGTATCTCCGTACGCAAGGAGGAGATCGCGATCATGAAATATGTCGGGGCCACGGACTTTTTCGTCCGCTCCCCCTTTGTGATCGAAGGGATCCTGATCGGCGCCATCGGCGCGCTGATCCCGCTGGGCGTGATCTGGTTTATCTATGACAAAGCCATCGCGTATATACTGGGACGTTTTCATATCCTGTCGACGGTGTTGAAGTTTATGAGTGTGGATCTGATCTTTGACAGGCTCTTCCCCGTCTGCATGGCGGTGGGGCTGGGGATCGGTTTCCTGGGCAGCTTTGTAACGGTACGGAGGCATCTGAAAGTATAATGGGTCTGACGAGAAAAGGAAGAAAAAGAACACTGCTCGTTATCCTGCTCTTCTGGCTGGCAGGGCTCAGCCTTTTTGCGCCGGTTCCGGAGAGCCATGCGGTGGATACCGATACCCTGAAAGAAAGGATCAACGAAAAAGAAAAAGAAAAGAAGGCTCTGGAGAAAGAAAAGAAGGAGCTGCAGCAGGGGAAGAAAAACGTGCAGGCGATGATCAGCTCGCTGGAGGGCAAGAAGCAGGAGCTGAACGCCGTGGTGCAGGAGCTGGATGAAGAAGTGATCCGCGTGGAGAATGATATCGCGCAGCTGGAGGAAGCGATCAGCCTGAAAGAGGGAGAGATCGAAGAGACCCGGCAGGAACTGGTGGCAGCGGAGGAGGTGGCCCTGGCCCAGTATGAGGCCATGAAGGAACGGATCTGCTTCATGTATGAACGCGGCGAGAGCCTGTACACGGAACTCATGATGGGTGCAGAATCTTTCGGTGACTGGCTGAACAAGGCCGAATACATCCAGATGCTCTCGGATTATGACCGGAAGAAGCTGGAGGAATTCCAGCTGGTGGCGGAAAACGTACGGGTAACGAAGGAACTGCTGGAGGCGGAGGAAGAAGTGCTGGAAGGCACGAGAGCCGAAGCGGAGCAGAACCGTTCGGATCTGAATGCACTGATCGGGGAAAAGCAGTCGCAGATCGCTGCCTACCAGAAAGAGATCGAGGATGAGGAAACGGCAATGGCGGCTCTGGATGCGGAGCTGCATGCGCAGGAATCGATCATCGCCGCGGTGGAGGCACAGCTGGCCTCCGACAGGGCGGCACTGGCGGAAGCGCAGCGCATGCATTATAACGGCGGTAAATTCGCCTGGCCGGCACCGGACTATGTACGTATCTCCAGTCCGTACGGCTATCGTATGCATCCGATCTACAAGGTACAGAAGCTGCACAGCGGCGTGGATCTGGCTTCGGCCATGGGAAGCCGTATCCTTGCAGCCTATGACGGCAAGGTGATCGCGGCCGGTTACAACGCGAGTATGGGAAATTATATCATGATCGATCATGGTGACAATCTGGTCACGGTCTATATGCATGCTTCGGCGCTTTATGTCTCTGCGGGGCAGATGGTGAGCCGCGGGCAGCATATCGCGGCTGTAGGTTCCACGGGGAATTCCACCGGCCCGCACCTGCATTTCTCGGTGCGTCTGAACGGAGCCTATGTCGATCCCATGCCGTATATCACAGGAGGCTGAAAGATTTCAAATGGAACAGGATAACAGTAAGCGTTCATATTTTCTCGGCCTTTTTACGGGCTGTATCATCTGTGCGTTCATCATATGCGTCATAGTGATCATCAGGATCATCACGGCATCGGACAAGGCGCAGGTTTCGGCGGTATCCCCGCCCACGCCGGCGGCTTCTTCGGGAAAGGTCTACGCGGCAAGCGTTTCCCAGGATGGGCCTCTGATGGATGATCCCATGATCGAGCGGAAGATCTCTGCGCTCGAAGAGCTGATCGATAAGGAGTTTATCGACAGCGTGAGCAATAATGCTCTGGAGATCGGGATCTATGACGGGATCATGTCGGCTCTGGACGATCCCTATGCGGCTTATTACACTCCCGAAGAATACCTGGAGATGCAGCGCGATACCCAGGGGATCTATTACGGCATCGGCGCATACCTGCAGAAGGACACGGATACGCTCTATCCCCGGATCAGCGGCGTGATCAAGAATACGCCTGCCGAGGAACAGGGGCTGCAGGAAGACGATTACATCACCAAGGTGGAAGGGGAAGATACCTTCGACTGGGAGCTGGATGAAGTCGTTAAACGCATACGCGGACCGGAGAATACGAGCGTCCATATCACGATCTCCCGGAAGGAAAACGGGAGCGTGACCGAGCTCGAGAAGGACGTGACCCGCCGAAAGGTGGAAACGCCTACGGTAGAATATGAAAAGAAGGAGAAAGGGATCGCCTATATCTCCATCAGCGAGTTTGATGTGGTGACTATCGACCAGTTTGCCGAAGCGCTGGCAGAGGCCAGGGGCGACGGCATGAAGGGGCTGGTACTGGATCTGCGTTCCAATCCGGGCGGATCGCTGCGGGCGGTGGTGGATATCGCCTCCATGATGCTTCCCAAGGGACGGGTGGTCTATACCGAGGATAAATACGGAAGGCAGCAGAGCTACGACTGTGACGGCAGACATGAGATCGACGTGCCCATGGTGGTGCTGGTGAACGGCAACAGCGCCAGCGCTTCCGAGATCCTGGCGGGCGCCATCAAGGATTATAAAAAGGGTACGATCATGGGGACCACGACTTTCGGAAAAGGCATCGTGCAGCAGATCTTTCCGCTGACCGACGGCTCGGCCGTAAAGCTTACGGTGAGCCATTATTATACACCGAACGGTAACGATATCCATAAAAAGGGCATTGAGCCCGATATCGAGGTCAAATTTGACAGTGAGGCCTACCAGAAGGACAAAAGCGACAATCAGCTGGATGAAGCGATAAAAGAGCTGGAGAAGAAGCTGGGCAACTGACCCGGCAGGACTGCGCTGTTTTGAGCTTACGATTCAGACCCGGGCCGCGCCTGCTGCGTGGCTGCGGGCCGATACTTTGATCAGCAGGCTTTTGAGGAAGCTTTATGTCACGGATCCGCAAGCTGAAAAAATGGATCAGGCGAAACCGGCGCTCGCTGATCGCCGCAGGCGGGATGATGCTTGCCGTAGCAATCGCGCTCTGTGCTATCCTGTATTTTACGGAAAAAGGTGCGGAGCCGGAAAAAAAGACGGCAGGCCGGGAAAGCGCGCCCTCCCAGAGTGTACAGGCAGATACCGGTAGGATGCCGGCAGGACAGGGATCGCCTGAGAAGGACGATGAAAAGGCAACGCCGACGCCGGTACCCGTGCTCGTGGAGCCGCCGGACAGTCCCGTGGTACTGAAAGAAGTTCCGGGCACCCGCAGCGGTTATCTGAAGCATTGTGTTTTTCTGGGCGATTCCCGTATGGTCGGAATGGTCAATTACTCCTGTATTTCCGATGAGGATGCCCTGGCACAGGTCGGCATTTCGCACAATTCGGTCGAAAACTTCACTTTTTCCCAGAATTCCGGAAAAGAATATACGGTGCGTTCCTATCTTGCGGCACGCAATCCCGAGGTGGTCTATCTGGGCTTCGGCGTCAACGGCATGAATTACATGGATGAGGAGACGTACAAAAAGACGTATCGCAGCCTTATCGAGCATATCATGCAGATGTCGCCTTCGAGTAAGCTGGTGCTCATGGCGATCTGGCCCGTGGATGACGACGGTCCCTACAAGGGAGCCGTAAAAACGGAATGGGTGGACAGATACAACGATTTCTTTCTTTCCCTTGCCGAGGAAAAGGGGCAGTACTACCTGGCGGTGAATTCGGTACTGCAGGATGCAAACGGCAGGATACGTAAGGAATATGACGGCGGAGACGGTCTGCATTACAACGCCGCGGCCTGCAAGGTGATCATGAATTATATCCAGACGCATCCCGTACCGGGCATTTCCGATGAGGGCGAGTATGTGGTGCATTATGTGGCGCCGCCGCCGGCCAAGAAGGTGACGCCGACGCCGCCGCCGACCCAGGCAGCGACGCCCACGGAAGAAGAGGAGGAGGAAGAAGAGGAACTGTCCCCGACGGAGAAGCCGAGTGCAACAGCGACGGTATCCGCCAATTCTCCCACACCTACGAAAAAGCCGAAAGCTTCACCGAGTCCCGAAGATCCCGAGCCGAGTGAAGAGGAGGAGCCCTCCCCGTCAGAGGAGCCGGAACCTTCCGAAGAGCCTACAGCGGGAGATGTGACACCCAGTGAAGCAACGCCCAGCGAAAGCGAAAAACCCACCGGCGGTGAAAAACCCAGCGGAGGGGAAACGCCAAGCGGAGGCGGCACACCAAGCGGAGGCGATAGTCCCGGCGGAGACGATCCGCCCGGTGACGATACAGATTCTTCACGCGGCAGACCCGGGCCGGAACCGGTGCCGCCGGACAGACGGCGATGATGAGGGATCATGGCAGCAGAAGCGTTTGAGGATTATTTTGAGCATACAAATGCGGATTATCCCGTAGGCGTGTATTATGTGGATCTCAGCCGCATGTTCATGGAACAGGTGCGAACCCAGTGGCATGAGGCCATGGAGATCGATCTGTGTCGCAGCGGGACAGCCGTCTTTTCGGTGGGTGACGGGGAATATACCCTGCAGGCCGGTAATGCGATCTGGATCAACCAGGGCAGGCTTCATGCGATACGGCCGAAGGACGGCGGCGACTGCGTGATCCTTTCGGTGCTTTTTCATCCGGCATATCTCTTCGAACAGGCGGATTCTTTCCTTGCGGCCAAGTATTACAGTCCGCTCACCTCGGCGGATTCCATGCCCTGTATGATGCTGGAACGCAGCGATCCGTACGGCCGGCGGGCCCTGGAATGCGTGGATTCCATACTGGACGCCAATCTGAACAAAGCATACGGCTACGAGCTGCAGACCAAGAGCATGCTCTGCGCACTGTGGCTGCAGCTTCTGGAGAAAGGCGCGCATCTGGGCGGGGCCACGCCCCACAGCGTCATGGATGAACAGCGTGTGAAGGAGGCCATGGAATATATCCGCAGGCATTTTTCGGAAGAGATCAGTCTGGAGGATATTGCGGACAGCATCCATGTGAGCAAGAGCGAATGCTGCCGGGCATTTAAGCGCAGTACCGGAGCGTCGCCTTTTGACGCACTGCTGGCGCACCGTATCTTTGAATCCGCCAGGCGCATGCAGCGCGGCGATGCGAGTGCAACTTCCATGCAGACGCTGGCAGCGGCGGTGGGATTTAAGAACGCCAGCTATTATAACCGGATATTCCGGAAGTTTCTGGGCTGTACGCCCACACAGTACCGCGACGAGATCCGCAAGAGCCACAGGGATGCCCTGAATCCGTACGGGATCTCGTTAGCAAGATTATAACGTTACTGTTCGCCGGCCTGCCGGCCACCGAAGGTAACGTGCCTGCCGCCGTGCAAAACCGGCTTCGCCGGTGGGCGGCAAGCCTGCTGATCAAAGTATCGGCCCGCAGCCACGCAGCAGCTGCGCGGCCCGGGTCTGAACGGGAACACTCTGACGTATTGTGAGGGCCACAGGCCCCGGAAAGGAGAACAGCTTGAAAGAAAGTAAGAAGATTCAGAACGAAAAGATCGAAGCGCTTCTCAAGGAACTGACCCTGGAGGAAAAATGCCGCATGATCCACGGCTCCGAGTTTTTCAAAAGCGGTGATGTGCCGCGCCTCGGTATCCCCAAGATCGCTACCAGCGACGGTCCCTGCGGTGTGAGAAACGATTTTTACCCGGACCGCTGGTTTGTCATCGGCAGCAGTGCCGACTACGTGAGCTATCTGCCCAGCAATTCGGCCATTGCATCCACCTGGAACCGTGAGCTGGCACATGACAGCGGCATGGTACTGGGACGCGAAGCAAGGGGCCGCGGCAAGGACATGATCCTGGCGCCGGGCATCAATATCAAACGCAATCCCCTCTGCGGGCGCAATTTTGAATACCTGAGTGAGGATCCGTATCTGGTGAGCGAGATGGTGGTGCCGCTGATCGAGGGCATACAGGAAAATGATGTATCCGCCTGCGTGAAGCATTTTGCCTGCAACAACCAGGAATTTGAGAGGCATAGCGTCAACGCCGAACCCACGGAGAGAGCCTTTAACGAGATCTATCTGCCCGGTTTCGAAGCGGCGGTGAAGAAGGCGAAGACCCGCGGCCTGATGGGCAGCTACAACCTGGTGCGCGGCGAGCACGGCAGCGAGAGCCGCCTGCTTCTGACCGACATCCTCCGGAAAAAGTGGAAATACGACGGCCTGGTAGTCAGTGACTGGACCGCAAACCATGACACGAAGGATGCAGCCGAAAGCGGTCTGGATCTGGAGATGGGCATCACGGATAATTTTGACGAGTACTACCTGGGCATGCCGCTGGTGCGTGCGATTCAAAGTGGCGAGATCGACGAGGAATGCGTCAACGAAAAGGTACGCAACATCCTGCGTTTCCTGTTGCGCGTCCGCAAGATCGATATCGAAGTGAGCAGCACCCGGGGAGGAAAGACGACGGCCCGCGCCGTGGAGGTGCCCGACCGCGATCCCGGCTGCTACAACGGGACCATCATGCACAGCTATGCCAGAAACACGGCGGACGAGGCCGTGGTACTGCTTAAGAACGAAAAGAAACGTCTGCCCCTCAAGCCTTCGCAGACAAAACGCATCCTGGTGATCGGCGACAACGCCAACCGCGCACACGCCAACGGCGGCGGCAGTGCCGAGATCAAAGCGCTTTACGAGATCACGCCCCTTCTGGGGATCGCACAGGAATACGGCGGAAATACCGAGGTGCGTTACGCACGCGGCTACTATGTACCGCCGAAATACCGCGAGCGGGAAAACTGGCAGGAGCACAGCATCACGGATGAATGGGGAGCCGATTTTGCCGACAGGGACAAGAGAAAGCTTTCCGCCGAGCAGAGAAAGGCGACAAAGGCCCTGAAGGAAGAGGCACTGCGTCTGGCGGCAGAGTATGATGACGTGATCTTTGTGGGCGGCCTGGACCATGATTTCGACGTGGAGGGCGCGGACCGCAAGAACATGAAGCTGCCCTACGGACAGGATGAGCTTCTGAACGAACTGCTGGATGTAAATCCCAATATCATCGTGGTGATGGTGGCCGGCAGCCCCGTGGATATGCGTGCCTGGAAGGATCGGGCAAAGGCCATCGTATATATGAGCTACAACGGCATGGAAGGCGGCAGCGCTCTGGCAAGAGTGATCAGCGGTGAGATCTGCCCTTCCGGGAAACTGGCGGAAACCTTCCCCAACTGCTACGAGGATACGCCGGTGGCGCATTTCGGCGAATATCCCGGACGGAAGCTTACGGCGGCGCAGAAGAAGCGCTACAAAGCCTGCGCCTATACGGAGGAGTACAAAGAAGACATCTTCGTGGGTTACCGCTATTACGAGAAATTCAAGGTGCCCGTACAGTTCCCCTTCGGCCATGGCCTTTCCTATGTGGATTTCAGGTATGAAGGCATGGAACTGAAGAAAAAGGATCATACCGTGACGGTGAGCGTAAAGCTTACCAATACCGGCATTGCCCGCGCTTCCGAAGTGGTGCAGCTCTATGTGGGAGAGAAGACGCCTTCCCCCGAGAATCCGGTCAAGGAGCTGAAGGGATTTGAAAAGGTGGAACTGAAGCCCGGTCAGACCAAAACGGTACGGATCAAGCTGCACTTAAAGGATCTGGCACACTATGACGGCGAAGCCGGTAAATGGGTGCAGATGCACGGCAGCATGGAATTTTATATCGGATCCAGCAGCGCCGACATCCGCTGCAGAAAGGAACTGAAGATCTGAGCCGGGAAAGCGGGCTTCCGGAATATTTATTCCATGCAGTGGCGGGATCTTCCCGCCGCTGCTTTTTTTACCTATCCGGAACCCGGCTGCGCAGGCACGATCAGCTGCTGTTCGTCGCGGGAAAAGCGTATTATGTCAGGAAAAGGCAAAAAAAAGGAACAGGGTGCTATCCTGTATTCAGGACAGTACCCTGTTCGGAAAAACAGCTGTCTACCTTGAAAAAAGACGGAGAGACGGATCCGCTGCAGATATTCAGCTGTTGGCGGTAACGAGCCTGGTATACAGGTTCCGGACGCGGAAGCCCCAGCACAGGAGCATTCCGAAAACGGCCCCGACCACAGCCTGGGCGATCTCATAGGGAAGCTTGATCATGGCATATTCAAAGGTGCTGTAGATGAAGGTCTTTCCCAGGGTATAGCCGACGACCATGATGACTGCGCCGATGCTCACGCCGATGCCGGAAGCCAGCTTCGGGTGGGATTTCAGTACGTGATGGGCAAAGAGCGAGATCACCACGGCCTGCAGTCCGTGTGTGACAAGCGATACAAACATGGGGGCGGGGTAAAAGATCATATCCCCGAGGAATGAGCCGATGCCGCCCACGACAAAAGCTTCGAAAGGATTCAGCAATATTGCTGCAAGACAGATCACCACGTCGCAGAGATAGAGGTGGCCTCCCGGTACGGGTACGCCGAAGGAGGACATGGCGATGTTCATGGCCATGAAGAAGGCTGTCATTGTGATCCGGATGGTCGGATAGTTCTTCTTTTCTTTCATATGTTTCATCTCCGTTTATGATTTTTTTATGACTTCCTGTTATCAATGGAGAAATGATCGAAAGCGCTTTACAGGAGCCGAAAAAAAAGTTACCATAAGTCTGGGTATATAAAAATGACCAGAAAAGAAATAAAGGATATGACCAGATGAATTACAGGATCGAAAAGGATTCGGGAATACCGGCTTATCTGCAGCTCTATCACTGCTTTGTGAAGGACATCGTTGCCGGCGTCTATCCCTATGGCAGCCGTCTTCCCTCCAAAAGGACCATAGCGGCGGAAACGGGCGTGAGCGTGATCACGGCAGACCACGCACTGACTCTTCTGAATGAAGAAGGCTATGCGGAAAGCCGGCAGCGCAGCGGGGTATTTGTGAGCTATCGCGGAGAGGAATTTCCGGGAGCGGAGCATCTGCAGGAGAACGCGGGAGAAACCGAAAAGAATACCCCGGGGGAGCTGCACGGGCCGGAAATACCGGAGGATGCGGAGACGGATGCACAGGATACGGGAGAGTTTCCGTTTTCCGTGCTCGCAAGGACCATGCGGAAGGTGCTTCTGGATTACGGGGAAAGGATCCTGATCAAATCCCCGAACCACGGCTGTCCGGAGCTGCGGGAAGAGATCTGCCGTTATCTGGCGAGAAGCCGGGGGATCAGTGTAGAGCCCTCCCGGGTGATCCTGGGATCGGGAGCGGAATACCTATACGGACTCATCGCACAGTTTCTCGGCAGCGGGCAGACCGTGGCACTGGAAAAGCCGTCTTACGAAAAGATACGGAAGGTTTATGAGGCCATGGGCCTGCACTGCGAGTTCCTGACGATGACCCCGGAAGGGATCTCGGGCCGGGAACTGAAGAACTGCAGCGCAAAGGTACTGCATGTGACCCCGTTTAACAGCTTCCCTTCGGGGGTGACGGCAGGCATCTCAAAAAAGCTGGAATATCTGCGCTGGGCAAAGGAACGCGGAGGGATCCTGATCGAGGATAATTACGATTCGGAGCTGACCGTGTCGAGAAAACAGGAGGAAGCGCTTTTTTCGATGGATCCGGAGGCGCAGGTGATCTATCTGAATACTTTTTCGAGAACGCTTGCGCCTTCCGCCAGAGCCGCTTATATGCTGCTGCCGCCGTCCCTGGCAGAAGCCTTCCATGAGAAGCTGGGCTTTTATTCCTGCACCCTTCCGATCTTTGACCAGTATGTGCTTGCGGAGCTGCTGAAAAACGGAGAACTGGAGCGGCATATTAACCGAATACGCAGGAAGCGCAGGGAGAGGAAAGCGTAGCTTTTTTGCTGGAATTGGCACTATATTCGGAGTATAATAGTTCTGATATACCGGAAAGGGGGATATATTTTTATGGCGGTATTTAAGTGTAAGATGTGCGGCGGTGCCCTGGATGTGAGCGAAGGCCAGTCCGTAGTGGAATGTGAGTATTGCGGGACGCATCAGACGCTGCCGCGTCTGGATGACGAGCACAAGATCAATCTCTATGACCGGGCAAACCATTTCAGACGCTGTAATGAGTTCGATAAGGCGACCTCGATCTATGAGCAGATCCTCACGGAAGACAATACGGATGCGGAATCCTACTGGTCCCTGGTACTGTGCAGATACGGTATCGAATACGTAGAGGATCCGCTTACGCACAAACGTATCCCCACGGTGAACCGGGCGCAGTTCACTTCGATCTATTCGGATGAGAATTATCTCGCAGCGCTGCGTTACGCCGATGAATCCCAGAAAGCGATCTATGAGTCCGAGGCACAGGCCATCGAGGATATCCAGAAAGGTATCCTGGAGATCTCATCCAAAGAAGAGCCTTTTGATGTGTTCATCTGCTATAAGGAAAGCGACGAGCGGGGCGGGCGCACCCAGGACAGTGTGCTTGCACAGGAGATCTATTACCAGCTGACGGAAAAAGGCTATAAGGTATTCTTCTCGAGGATCACGCTGGAGAGCAAGATCGGGCAGCAATATGAGCCGTATATCTTTGCGGCACTGAATTCGGCAAAGGTCATGGTCATCGTCGGGACGAAGCCGGAATACTTCAACGCGGTCTGGGTAAGGAACGAGTGGAGCCGTTATCTGAAGATCGCCCAGAAGGATAAGGGACGCCTCATCATTCCCGCGTATAAGGGGATGGATCCCTACGATCTTCCGGAGAGCCTTTCCTACTATCAGGCACAGGATATGTCCAAGATCGGTTTTATCCAGGATCTGATCCGGGGGATCGACAAGGTGCTGAGTGACGGCAGGAACAAAGCTGCAGGAGCGGGATCTGAGGATACTTCGAAGGAGCTTGTTTCCAGTATTGCGGCGATGCTGAAGCGTGGATATATGTCGCTGGAGGATCAGGAGTGGGATATCGCGTACCGCTTTTTCGATCAGGTCCTGAATGCGGATGCGGAATGCTCGGAAGCTTATCTCGGGCAGGCTCTGGCAGGGGAAAAGGCGAGCAGCGTCGATGAATATGTGGAGCAAAGGCTGAAGGATACGGAGCCGTACGAAGAAGTACAGCATATGGTTTTGGACGATGAGGAACTGCGGGATGAGATCGCTGACAGGCTGAAGGCAGCGGAACTGAGTGAAAGTGATGTCAGACAGCGTTTTTACAAGTGTTGTTATTCCACTGCAGCGGAATGCCGCAGAGAGCAGTATGAGATCATAAAGAAGCGTGTGGAGACAAATAAGATGATGAAAAGAGCCATCAGCTTTGCCCCCGGCCAGAGGCTTGAACTGCAGGACCGGATCTATGAACGGATGGAAGAACGGATCCGGGAGGCTGAGGAAAAAGATGCAAAAGCACGGGAGGCTGCAAAGGAGCAGTTCCTGGAGATGCTTTCGAAGACGATCGAAGCGATGGGGGTTGAAAAAAGGTATAGGTATGAAAAAGCCGTCCATATTTATGAAAACGGGGAGTATATGAGGAATGCCGGTTCTATTCTGGGGATTGCAAAAGAAGGCGTGACATTGGAAGAGCTCCTGAGCAGATTTGAGAAACTAGGGGACTATATGGATGCCCCGGCGTACTGTTACCGGATCACGGAACAGATCACGCGTGAGAAGCAGCAGTTGCGGGTTCTTATGGACCGGAAGAATGAGATCATGAACCGTTTTGAAAAAGCGAAAAGATCGGAGTATATCCGGCTCAAACAGGAACTGGAACAGATAAATGATATGCTGAGCCGTCTCGGACGGTAGCAGTGACAGAAGATCTGTAAAGGAGGATTTGATCCATGGCATTATCGGAACTTATAAAATTTGAGGGTGATAATTCATCGTTTATCTGGAAGTTTCCGCATGAAGATTTCAACTGCATGACGGAGCTGATCGTTCATGAGAGCCAGGAGGCGATCTTCCTCGCGAACGGCGTGACCAGTGACGTGCTCGGACCCGGCCGTTATAAGCTGGATTCAACAAATATACCGATCCTGACCAACCTTCTCAATATCGTGACCGGTACCAGTGTTTTCCATTGTGAAGTCTACTTTGTCAATAAGACCGTTCAGATGGCGGTCAAATGGGGAACGGATACCAAGGTCCGTTTCGTGGAGCCGACCTACGGGGTGCCGGTGGAGCTGGGGGCATCCGGTGAGATGAATCTTTCTGTCAGCGACGGGAAGAAGCTTCTGACAAAGCTTGTGGGAACCACGAAGGGGATTGCCTGGGATGATGATAAAGGAGGCTTCTCCAAGTCTCTCCAGCAGGCCTTCCGGCCGATGATCGCCACGGCGGTAAAGAGCAATCTGGCGGCAGCGATCAAACAGAGAAACATCGATATCGTTGAGGTAGACGAGCATCTGGAAGAACTGTCCGAGGACCTGAAGGACAAGATCCTCCCCGGTTTCTGGGAATTCGGACTGACGATCCCCCAGTTCTATCTGTCGAATGTGGTCCTGCCGGAAACGGATCCGAATTTCAAAAAGCTCCGTGAACTGCATACGATAAATCTTGCCAAACGCTTTGCCGCTGCGGATGCGGAGAGAAAGAAAGCAGAGGTTGCGGCGGACGCCAGTGTGCAGATGGCTTCGGCAGAGGCGAATGCCAAAGTGATCGCGGCACAGCGGGAAGCGGTTCTTGAAGAGCAGACAACGAAAACGGAGATCGCCAAGAAAGACGCGGAGCGCCAGATCATCCAGGCACAGGTGAAAGCCCAGGAAAAACAGATACTGGGGCAGGCAGACGCCGCAGTAATGGAGTTTACGGGTCAGGCGGAAGCGGAAGTGATGAAGATGAAAGGCTATACGCAGAAGGATGCCTTCCGGGTCGAGGTGCAGAAAGCCTATGCCGAAGGGCTCGGAAATATGGGACCTTCCGGCGGAGGGAGTGTCGTCGGGGACATGGTCGGACTGGGCGTAGGTCTTTCGGCAGCCAGGGCGATCGTGCCGCAGTTCAGCGGCATGATGGATGGGATCGGTCTGCAGGAAAAAGAGGAAGAGGATAATGCAGCCGGGCCGGGGGGCTGGAAGTGCAGCTGCGGAAATACGGTCAGGATCGGGCTTTTCTGCAACATGTGCGGGGCAAGGAAACCGACGCCCCTGCAGGAGAGCTGGGACTGCCCTTGCGGAAACAAGGGGATCATCGGGCTTTTCTGCAATATGTGCGGAGCGAAAAAACCGGAAGGCACAAATGAGAGCTGGGACTGCTCCTGCGGCAACAAGGGCATCGTCGGAAACTTCTGCAATATGTGCGGAAAAAAGCGTGAGTAATTGTTTATGCGGAGGCCATAATGATCCTGAAATGCAAAATATGCGGCGGGGATATTGAGGTTTCGGAGGACAGGACCTTCGGAAACTGTATGTACTGCGGGAATGCTATGACCTTTCCGCGCCTGGATGACGAACAGAGAGCAAATATGTTCAACCGCGGAAACCAGTACCGGAGGATGGGGGATTTTGACCGCGCGGTTTCCGTTTATGAGCAGATCATCCGCGAGAATAATGAAGATGCGGAGGCACACTGGTGCTGCGCACTGTCGAGATTCGGGATCGAGTATGTCGAAGATCCCGCGACCTTTGAATGGCTGCCCACCTGCCACAGACTGAGTTTCGATTCTTTCCTGGAAGACATGGATTATCTGGCAGCGCTGGAGTATTCCGAGGGGATCGAAAAAAAGCAATACATACGGGATGCGTCAAAGATCGTTGAGGTGCAGAGGGGAATACTGAAGACCTCGCAGAACGAGGAGCCCTTTGACGTGTTTATCTGTTACAAAGAGTCGACGGACAGAGGAGAGCGGACGACGGACAGCGTTCTTGCCCAGGAGATCTACTATCATCTGACGGACAGGGGATACCGGGTCTTTTTCTCCAGGATCACGCTGGAGGATAAAGTCGGGATGGAATATGAGCCCTATATCTTTGCCGCATTGAACTCGGCGAAGGTGATGATCGTCATAGGGACGCGGAAGGAGTACATGGAGGCGGTCTGGGTCAAGAATGAATGGAGCAGGTATCTTTCCATCATGAGAAAAGACCGTGACCGTGTCATCCTGCCCTGTTACAGGGATATGGATCCTTACGATATGCCGGAGGCACTTTCCGTGCTGCAGTCGTATGATATGAGTAAGATCGGCTTCATGCAGGATCTGGTGCGCGGTATCGGAAAGATCGTAAATTTCGCGAAAGAGGAAAATACACAGAACACTGCGGAAGACAGTCTTTACAGAGGCAACCCGATCGAACCCCTGATAAAGAGGATACAGATCTTTCTGGAAGACAGCGATTTTGCCAAAGCCGATGAATATTGTGAAAAGATCCTGAATACGGATCCCGAGAATGTGAAGGCGTATCTCTATAAGTGCATGGCGGCAGAAGGTGCACGGAATGAGCAGGAGCTTTTACGGGCCGGTAGCAGGATACGGGAGAATAAGGATTTCCAAAAGGCACTCCGTTTTGCCGCTGATGAGGAAAAAGCAGAGCTGGAGCAGATCCTTAATGATGCCGTTGAGTGTGAAAAAGAACAGAAGTATACCTGTGCCTGCGAGCTTTCCGCTGACGAGGAAAATATAAAGAATATCTGTGATGCATACTGCTGTTTCAGGGATCTGGGAGACTACCGGGATGCACAGGACAGAAAGACGGATCTCGAAACGAGGATCATCCTTCCCAGGTATAATACTGTTGCGGAAAAGGCGAGAAATGCCAGGAGGTATTCCGAGCTGCAGGAATCGGAAGCAGAGATCGAGCTGTTTACCGAATGTTTTCCCGGTGCACGGAAATTCCGGGAATGGCTGCAGCAGTATCGGGCCACCTGGAGACCGACACTGGAAAGTATCCTTGGAAAAGCAGACAGCTACCGGAATGCTATAGAGATCTATAAGGATATAGAAACGGATTGCGCGGTTTTGCTTGAGGATGAGAAACACGCGGAGTTTGCGAAGAAACTTAACAATCTCCGGCTTTTTGAAAAATACTACGGGAATGCAAAAGAAAGTATGCTGAGGCTGATCCGCGAGTACTGTGAGAATACCGCTGACGACTGAAAGCTGAGGAAAGATGCCGGTATTCCCTTTCAACTGTCTGCTCCCGGAGAAGCCGGGGTACAGTAAAGCATGAAAGATTTTCATACGCTTTTTACGGTCATCATCATCCTGGGCTTTATCATCTTTGTGGTCCGGAGACAGATGGGACCGACGGCCAATAAAAGAACGATCGATGAGAGCATCGCGCTGCTGCAGCGAAGGCTGTCCGGTGCCCGGGGCGCTTACGTACCGGCGTCCGGGATCTATGAAGCGTTTAAGGAGGATTGCACGGATCCGTACAATCTGCGGAACATGGCTTACGACATTCTATCCCATTGCGGGATGACCGCATCGGGACTGGAACTGCGCTCACAGGAGGTGCTGGATTCCGAAGGCGCGGCCGGGACCTACAGCCATCAGAACGGGATCAGTACGATCACGATACGTGTGAGCAGATACGCCAGGGATAATGTCGTCCTCGCGGTACTGATCCACGAATGCATGCATTATTTTCTGCGCCATTCCGGCATCTCTTTTTCCGATACGCACGAAAACGAGATCCTCACGGATACCGCAACGGTCTACATGGGATTTTTCGAGTATATGTATCACGGTTATATCATGGTGGGATATTTAAGGGACAGTGAACTTCTGTATGTAAAGAAGGCGCTGGAAGCGGATCAGTCTTTATAATAATACTGAAGCAGAAGGAGTACGACGCCGTCGTAGGAATACTCCTGAAGGATCTCGCCCTGTATGCGCCAGCCCTGCGTGGCGGTATCTTCGATGATCTTGTTTACGGCGGGCAGCTCATCGATCAGATGCGAGTCTTCATCATAACGCTCTTCTTCGACATCGTTTCCGGCGTCGTTGATATACCAGGCGCGTTCGCTCAGATCCGGATCCTCTCCGAAATACTGCTTCACGATTTCTTTTGCGCGCTTCATATCTTCTTTTGTTTTCATCTCCGGCCAGACCACTTCACCGGAGGCGATCAGTTTGTCCAGCTCGCCGTCACGCGCTTCGATATAGGCGTCAAACATATAGTAGTACATATCAATGCAGGCCGACAGGCGCAGATACGGATCTTTGCTGCGGCTTAAAGCCAGCTGGCTTAGGAAATTGGCCTCGTTTTCCTTGTAATAGCCTTTATGATGCGAATACTCATGGGCGTACAGGACCGGCTCATAGAGTGGCGACAGATAGCGGTTGTTGGTAGGTTCCATCGTATAGGGATAGTTGTATCCGCCGATATTCATGCGCTCAAGGATATCCGAGCAGATCGCAGCCTTTACGGGCGGATAATAGCCGGATAGACGGCCGTATTCCCCGCTCAGAGCCTCCAGTTCCTTTGCGGCCAGCTCCATATTTTTTCCCGGACTGTAAAATTCAACCGTACCGTCTTCCGCGATCGCGATCTCTTCTGCCGCAGAATTTCCTTTTTCGATGATATCCAGAAGGACGGCTTCGACTTCTTCAAAAGTGAATTGTGTTCTCAAAGCCGGATCGCCCTGCCCCAGAACGGTTCCGTTAAACGGGACGAACCAGGTGATCATATAAGTGAGAAGGATGCCAAGGACGGCATCTCCAAGCTTTTTATAATATCCGATACAGAATCGGCGGAAGCGCGCTTTTTTCCGGAAGATGATGAGAAAAGGGAGCAGCAGGATCGCAGCGATCACCATGAGTATCCCCAGATACATGAGGATCTCGCCGACAGCAAAGGGAAAAAGCCCGGTGATGTGGCTGATCACGTCGCACAGTATGGGATAGATGTGATCGGTATACCAGTCACAGAAAGCCGGCGAGAGCGTGGAGAGCGCCAGCGCAAGGATCAGGGCCAGCGAGATCAGCACGTTTTTCAGGTAGGGGGGCATTGTTTTTTTGATCTGTTCTTCTTCCATATCCATAAACTAAAGCTTATAACAGCTTGCGTAAGCTGTCAATGAGATAGATTTTTCGGGGGAAATGTGCTATACTGGTTAACGTTTATGAATACCGCAGGCATGAGTTTGCGTTAACTGTATATACCGCGGCCATAAATCAGAAACGGCAGTTAATCTCGTTCGAGAGTATAAAAGGGGCTTGTTGGGCCGGGAGACCGCAGCAATGCATGCTGCGGATTCCTGTTTTGTCAGACCTCTTATGGAAAGGAGAGTTCCCATGAATGACTTTATGCAGTACCCGAATTACAATATGCCGCCCGCAAATACGGAAGTGCCGGGAAAAGCCGTGCTTGCCTCGCGCCTGAAGTATACGAATATCATACTTACCGTATTGCTCGCTGTCGTTGTGATCGCGGGCGTGATCGTAGTGCTGATGACGGCCCGTATGAGCGGGGATATGCAGGAGGTCACAAAGGACGTCTCCATCATGCAGGAGGACATCGACAGCATCGAAAAGACCGTGAACGACATACTGGAGCAGGGCTGCAACGGCAGTTCCTCCGGCAGCGGATACGGAGACTGGGATCCGTATCCGGATGTGGAGGTGGAGAAACCGGTTGTGTATCTTTATCCGGATGAGCCGGAGAAGGAGGTGCATGTCGAGCTGGAACTGAGGAGCGGCGGGATGACAACGACCTGGCCCTTTGCATCGGAGAATGGCAATGTATACAGCTGGGATGTCACGGCCTGTGATGACGGAACGATCTTTGACGCGGACGGAAACGAGTATTCCTATCTTTTCTGGGAAGCAAAGGATTACGGACCGCATTCTTTTGACAAGGGCTTCTGCGTAGCCGGGGAAGATACGGCGGATTTTCTGCGCAGCACTTTATCGGAGATCGGACTTACGCCCCGTGAGTACAATGATTTTATCGTATACTGGCTGCCCAGGATGCAGGATAACGCCTACAATATCATCACTTTTGAAGGACTGGATCCCGAAGACGCCTACAATACGAACAACCGTCTCAGTGTGACGGACGCCGGCGGTAAAGCCGCGGATTGTGTGCTGCGCATCATGATGGCGTGGAAGGCCTCGGACGAAGCGGAGGAGATCGAAGCGCAGGAGTTTGAGACCTTTGAGCGTAAGGGCTTCACCGTGGTGGAATGGGGCGGTACGGAAGTGAAATGAGCCCACCTGTTTTATGAAGGAACGATGGCGGATACGGCAGGCGATGACGAATTATACAGGCGTTACCTCTCAGGGGAGGTGAGTGCGGGCGATGAGCTGATGGAGCGTTATGCGGATGCGCTCATCGCTTATCTGTATTCGTTTGTGCATAACAGGCAGGATGCCGAGGATCTGATGCTGGAATGTTTTACTGTGATCCTGGCGGACAGGCCGAAGATCGCGGCGGGGTGCTTCAGGGCATATCTGTTCCGTATGGCGCATCATAAGGCCTGCAGCCTGTGGAAGAGGATACTGCGGCGGATGGAGCTGCCTTTTTATGAGGGAGCGCTCATGGATGCGGACGGATACGGGACGGATGGGGAAAAGCTTTTTCCGGACGGGCTTAACTGGCGTATCACGGAAGAAGCAGAGCGGCAGATTGTGGGAGAGGCCGGAATACGGCCGGCAGAAAACACAGACCCGGAAAATGTGCTTTGGCTCCGGGACAGGGCTGCCATGCTGCATAAATGCCTGAACCGCATTCCCGAGCAGTACCGGGAAGCCTTGTGGCTGGTTTATGCCGGGGGCTTCAGTCATGAGCAGACCGCGCAGGTTTTAAACTGTAATCGGAAGAGGATCAACAATCTGATCACGAACGGGAAAAAGGTCCTTCGTGAGGAATTGAAGAAAGAGGGATTCTGCGGGGAAGATGTCTGAGCAGAAGGGAGTCCGGGATGTTTGAAACGCTGGAAAACCTGCTCCAGCTCATAATACTGAACGTATGTGCGGCAGTGTCATTGCTTTCGGCGCTTAAGCGCAGGAAAAGACCGCACATGCTGCTTTTTTTCTTCTATCTGAGCTACCTGCTGGGAGATATCTATTGGCAGGTGTGCCTGTTCTATTTTGAAGAAACGCCGCGGATCTCCGTTGTTTCGGATCTAAGCTGGTATGCGGCATATCTCTTCCTGTATCTGCTGATCATGACGGAGGGCGGGGATAAGCATAAAAACGGCAGGCTCGCAGCCTGCGCGGTAAAAGCTTTTCCCGTTCTTATGGCGTTGTTCTATATGCAGTGGGGAGAGGTTCTCAGCAATATCATTTACGCGCTGATCATGGGACTGCTGTTTTCCCGGATCACGGGCGTTCTGTTTTCAAAAACCGGTAAGACCGGAGGCCGGAGGCTTCGCAGGCTGTGTCTTACCGCCATGATCTTCTGCCTGGCGGAATATGCCTCATGGACAAGCTCCTGCTTCTGGGATGTGGATGCATTGCGCTATACCTATTACGCCGGCGACCTTCTTATGACTCTCTGCTTCCCGTTCTTTATTGCGGCGCTAAAGGCGGCGCCGGGGGAGGCGGACGCATGAGCTATGTGGAGAATATCTACATCTGTCTGGCGGCACCGCTGCTGCTTGCCGCTCTGATGCTTAAGCGCGACTGGAAAAAGGCGCTGATCTTTCTTCTGGCCGGTATGACAAGCTGTCTGCTTTCGGCCTATGTTACCACGTTCTTTGCGGCGCTGCTCAGGGCGGACACCCTGACAGCATCTTATCACCTGGCCCCGACGGTGGAGGAGATCATGAAATTCCTGCCCCTGCTCTTTTACCTTGCCGTATTCCGGCCGGATCGGAAGAGCACGGTGAATTCTGCCGTTCTGGTGGCTGTGGGCTTTGCAACCTTTGAGAATGTCTGCTATCTGACCAGCAACGGTACCTCGGAGCTGGTAAAGCTCCTGATCCGCGGCTTCGGGACAGGGGCGATGCATCTGCTCTGCGGCATGCTGGTTTCGGTGGGGATGTTCCTTTTATGGGAGCATAAATGGCTGCGTAACGTCGGCACCTTCGCGGTGCTTTGCTCCACCGTTACCCTGCACGCGATCTTTAACATCATGGTCAGCGAACCGGGCTTGAGCACCTGGATCGGAAGCGCGGTGCCGATGGTACTGATCGGGTGTATCCTGATGATCACCGTAAAAAAGGATATATTTAAAGATAAGGATCTCAAAGAATCCGATACATGAAAATGAAGCTCCGATCGTAATAAGGTTTTTTGCCTTTTATTCAGATCAGAAATTCCAAAATATACTTAGTATTTTTATCTCTTCCGACAGACTTAATAAGTGAAGGGGTATTTTTTGTGCTTAATGCCTTTTGGAAAGGGATACGAAAGAGGGAGGTGCCCTATGACAAAAGAAGAACGGATCCTGGAGCTGCACAGGCGGGTGGAGCAGCGAAGGAGAAAGAAGGAGGCAGGGAAAACGGCAGTGCTGGGAGTCATGGGCGGACTGCTTATGGTATTCCAGCTCATAATACTGGTGTCTGAAGCCGGAATGCACGCAGGAACGGCTGCATCCTATGCAGGAACCATGATGCTTTTTGATAATGTCGGTGGATATGTGCTGACGGCGGTCGTGGCTTTTATGGCGGGCGCCCTGATCACGGCTGCGATAAAGAACAGGCAGCCGGATGAGCAGAAAAGCGGCAAAACGAATGGCATCGGTGATAAGCAGGATAGTATTCCGGAACATCAAAACGCGGAAGGAGGACAGCAATAATGAAGAGAAAAGCGGGAAGGATAATATCGATAATCCTGTCACTGATACTGCTTAGCGGGCTGCTGCCCGAAGGGCTTACAATAAGAGTATATGCTGAAGAGCCGTCGGGAGATCCGGAAAACGGTATAGAACTGAACGGGACAACTAACAAATGGACAGATAATGTCTATATGATAAAGTCGAATGATACTATTGATATTTATAACCGTGTGAATGTGAGTGGTGATGTGATACTTATACTTGAAGAGGGGAGTACACTCAATTGTAAGGAGGGAATACATGTACCGGAGGGCAGCAGCCTTACGATCGAAGGTGAGGGGAAACTGATCGCAACGGCGGAAAAATCTCTCATTAGCAGAGCGGGTATTGGAGGTAACAATGGTGAAAATTGCGGATCGATCACGATCAACGGCGGTATTATCGAAGCTACGGGGAATCAAAATGGAGCAGGGATCGGCGGTGGAGGTAATGGCTCCGGTGGAACGATCATAATCAACAAAGGTGAAATTACTGTCAGAGGTGGAGTATACGCAGCAGGAATTGGTGGCGGTAGAGAAGGTTCGGCAGGCACCATTGAAATAAACGGCGGTAGTGTTGTGGCTATCGGTGGTTACGACGCGGCGGGGATAGGCTGCGGAAAGTTTGGTTCCGGCGGAACCATCACTGTAAATGATGGGACGGTCACAGCCTCAGGTGGTTCCTGGGGTGCCGGTATTGGAAGCGGAGAGACGGACGGTGACAGCGGAAAGGTATCGGTGATCATAAAAAAAGGTATGATCACGGCCCATGGCGGTAATGATGGAGCCGGTATCGGCAGCGGAGCTTTAAACAAGAGTGTTGGAAATGGAAATGGATATGGATACGAGGTGCTTATATATGGCGGAACAGTGATAGCTACCGGTGGTTCATACGGAGCCGGTATAGGGAGTGGAGCTGGTCAAATTGTGACCAGCAGTATAAAGATATATGGAGGTAAGATCAAAGCAACAGGTGGATCTGATGAAGATGGTTCCAATGCAGCCGGTATAGGAGCCGGTAACGGGGGTACAGGTGAAAATATCTTACTGAGTTGGTCTGATCCGGAGGAGGATTATATTGAGTCTGACAGTTATGCAGGAAATATCAGCTTTGGTGAATATACGAGATTTAAGCTGCAGGATAGCGGCGAGCTTGCAACGACGGAAAATATCGGAGGAAAGCGCATCATACCTTTTTTGGGAGATCTGCATTCCATTACGACGAAGTGTTCTGCAGGTGGAAGTGTCCGGACGGACATTGATAAATCTTCCGAGGGTCAGAAGGTAAATATCAGCTGGAATGTGGAGTATCCTTATGATTTTAAGTCTGTCGCTGTGACTGCAGGTGAAAGCAATGTAAGTACAGAGCGGACAGGAGAAACGAGTGCCAGTTTTATAATGCCGGACAGAGATGTAGAGGTATCTGTTGTTTTTGAAAGGATATCTGCTGTCTCCAGGCCGACCTCTGAGGGAACAAAAAGCTGTGATCCTGTACTTCCGCAGAAGAATGAGTACAGCAGTGGCTGGTACACGATCAACAGGGATGTCTCAATTTCTGATCGCATAAGTATTATTGGAGATGTGAAGCTGTTTCTGACTGAGGGAATGACTTTAAGCTGTTTAGACGGTATTACTGTGGCTGAAGGAAACAGTCTTACGATTGAGGGAACAGGAAAGCTGATCGCGACAGATCATTATGTGAATGCTGCCATCGGTGGATTGTATGATGAAAGTACGGGCAGCATAATCATCAAAAGCGGTATCGTGGAGGCTACGGCATGTCATTTGGCAGCCGGTATAGGCGGTGGATACCAAGGAGGCTCGGGTAATATCGTTATAGAGGGTGGAACGGTTAAGGCGATCGGTGGAACCTATACGGGCGCCATCGGATGTGGAAATAATGGAAGTGGAGGTTCCATAGAGATAGGCGGAGGAAAGGTAA